>Ga0228710_1005452_pt1 | contig 19748 bp, 13 predicted proteins | sample MedpolnodulmetaG_FD_177995 | JGI IMG/M metagenome (GOLD analysis project Ga0228710, IMG submission 177995) | Root nodule microbial communities from Medicago polymorpha collected in Santa Monica, California, United States - pink nodules | ecosystem: Host-associated > Plants > Roots > Nodule... | reverse complement strand
TCAAGCTGAATCCATTGTTAAGTCCACAGTTACATCTCATGTTAACTCCGACTCTTCTTTAGCTCCTGGTTTACTTAGGATGCACTTCCATGATTGTTTTGTCCAAGGTTGTGACGCTTCTGTTCTCGTTGCCGGCTCAGGCACCGAGAAAACAGCATTTCCAAACCTTGGTTTAAGAGGTTTTGAAGTTATTGATGATGCTAAGACAAAACTCGAGGCTGCATGTCCTGGTGTTGTCTCTTGTGCTGATATCCTTGCCCTTGCTGCTCGTGATTCCGTTGTTCTGGTAATTAACTAACTTAACTATATATTGTACAAATGATTTAAATGAGATACTACTAAAAAACGTTCAATTAGTGACAAAAATATAAATTTATTATCAAGAATTTAGTCTGTTCATAATTTGTTGAAATATGAGCTTAATTGCTTTATGTATGCATTGTAGAGTGGTGGTCTTAGTTGGCAAGTCCCTACTGGACGGAGAGACGGACGCGTGTCACAGGCTTCTGATGTCAATAACTTGCCTGCTCCTAGTGATTCTGTTGATGTGCAGAAACAAAAGTTTGCAGCAAAAGGCCTTAACACTCAAGATCTTGTCACCCTAGTTGGTTAGTGATCTAAATATTTTCAAAATTTATTTACCACTTTAGAATTACACATTGAAGTTGCATTCACATTAATTTTAGTCCCACCTATTATTCCTTTTGTGACATAACAATATAATTACATGTGTTATTTATTTATTATAGGTGGACATACAATTGGTACAACAGCATGTCAATTCTTCAGCAACAGATTGAGAAACTTCACTACAAATGGTGCAGCTGATCCTTCAATAGACTCTTCATTTCTTTCACAATTACAAACACTTTGTCCTCAAAACAGTGGTGCTACAAACAGAGTTGCATTTGATACTGGAAGTCAAAACAAATTTGATAATTCTTACTATGCTAATCTGAGGAACGGACGTGGAATTCTTCAATCTGATCAAGCATTGTGGAATGATGCTTCCACAAAGACATTTGTACAAAGATACTTGGGTTTAAGAGGGTTGCTTGGATTAACATTTAATGTTGAATTTGGAAAATCAATGGTAAAGATGAGCAACATTGGAGTAAAGACTGGTACTGATGGTGAAATCCGCAAGATATGTTCTGCTTTCAACTAAATTCAAAAGTGGTTTTATTGATTGGTTTGTCTTGGTGGCATGTTTGCTATTGAAGTGTAATATTTGTAGTCTTTTTTGTTTTTTTTTTGAGAAATGATATTTGTACATTCATTTGGTGACAACTTTTGTGACAACTTCTCTCTCATACTCACGTTATTTTTTACTTTATCTCTCTATTGCTTTGATTTTTGTGCAAATACCAACATTTTCTTTGTAAATTATAGTTGTCATAAAAGTTGTCAACTAAATTGGTTGTTCAAATAACACTCCTCTTTTTTTTCTTGTTTTCCTGTTCATACGAAATATGTTGAAAATGAATATATATTTTCATCAGTTTGGTCCGATTTTTAAAAAGAATCCAAAATTTAAATCGAATTTCAAAAAAGAAAATCCAAAATCATCTAACAATATTCCAATTTTTAGATAATTTTGAATATGGCAAATTACACTGAACTCTCTTAAGGTTTTCTTAAATAGCACAAACACCTCTAGTTTTTAATTGAACATTAACCTCCCTTATTTTGTTGTTAAATTGACAAGCATCTCCCTTGCACACCAACGGTGTTTAATCTCTGTTGACTCCATCTCTTTCACCGACTTAAGTGGAACAAGAAACACTTGCACATCATCCTCACATCATCTCTCATAGAAACCAAACAACCATCTTACAATTCAATATTAAGGGTAAATTACATTGACCTCCCTTAAGGTTTTCTTAAACAACACAAACACCCCATCTAGTTTTTAAAACACATTAATCTCCCTCATTCCAACACCATCAAACTTCGGTTACATTTAATGAAGTGTAAAATTGGAAAGTGAAAAAGTTAGACCAAATTATTGTATTTCCTTTATATATAATATATAAGTATAGATAACTTTAAACGTCTCCTATTTTTGTTTTGTTTTGTTTTATATATGTTTTTCAGGTCCCGTTAACCTTTAATATTAACATGTAAAAACTTGTATAAAAAAAAGGAGACATTTAAAGTTATTTATACTTCTATACTATATATAAAGAAAATACAATAATTTGGGCTGATTTTTTCACTTTTCAATTTTACCCTTTATTAAATGTATTTAATTTACTATTTTTTTTAATATTACTAAACATACTAATTAAATATAGTGATTCAGGTCACAACTCTCTCTCTCCCTCAAACCCTAGCTGTCACAACTTTTCTTCTTTTTGATCTACTAAAGAGGGCCACCCCTCCAAATTGTTTTAATTTCACTTTTAGCAAAATAAGTGATTTTCACATATTTTTAGTTTTCTTTCGTTTGTTTTGGTGATTTCATCATCTAGCATGACTTTGTTTATTTTGATTTCCCTTCTTTTTGCGGTGTGTTTTTTATTTACCGTCTTAGTGCAATGTTTATTTGATTCAAGTTGAAAGATTAGCTTTGGTCAAGTGCAGATTTATCTTTGACTTTTGCGTCATCAACGTTGCAAATTCCAAAACATGAGTATTTCGGTGGCTTGAATATAATCATATTTGAAGAAATATGTACTATGCTCTTTAATGTTATTAACACGGATGTTGTGAGTTTGTTCGCATATTCATCCTTTTTGTTTTTAGTGACTTTGAATTTGTATTGCATCAATTTGAATTAATGAATATCGTTTACTTTTGTAAAAAAAAAAAGAACAATATAATCTATAATTTATAAAAATTTATAAATTAAAAGAGAATTCTTATATAGTTCAAATATAGTTGTACAAATATCATTTCTTCATATTTTCCCTATTTAGGAAACTTTGTTTTTCGTATTTTCCCTCGTATATATAAGTACCATTCTTCTAGGGTGTTTTGATGTAATTCAAGAAGAAATCATGCAAATTAGAAAACCAAAGCATCTTAAAGATTTAAGAAGATTTGGGTAGACAATGAATGAAAATGCAAGAGGTCTCTGAAGACAATATCAGAGGAAGAAGTTATGTTCCAAGACATGTTATATGGAAGAAAACACTCAAAGGACGAATAAACATGTGATTACGCGAAAGAAAATACGTTGACGCACCCCCTAGGCTTTAGCCAGTTGCCTTGGGCACGAAAAATGACACTCAACGCCCTTGAGAGTGTTTCATGTGCCCCTGGCATGCGAAATTAACACTTATGCGCCTCATGCGTGTAAGACAGGCTCCATGGTATGTTGACTTTGGGGGATAACAACTTTTTAGTGGAAAAAACTCAGTTTTTAGGCCTAAACCTAGGTGAAAATCAAGCATTTAAATACAACTCCTCTCATTCATAATTTTTCATTCAGAACAAAGCGGTTCAAGAGGAAGACAATCACTAGAAGCTTCAAGGGATGGGTCTCTCTCCCCCACTCTAAGTCTCTAGGGTGCGTTTTTTCTTCTTTTGTAATTTGTCTTTAGTTACCATGAGTAACTAAACCTATTAGGGTAGAGTTCTATGATTAACCTCTATTTTATTTGTAATTTATTTAATTTTTCTTCTTTTGTAATTTGTCTTTAGTTACCATGAGTAACTAAACCTATTAGGGTAGAGTTCTATGATTAACCTAATTTTATTATACAAATTCTTGATTTCACCCGAAGTGAACAAACACTGTGATAACGGTAATTTAGAAAGTGACATACCTAATATCGGTGTAAACCTACCCGGATCATGAAGTAACTAAGATAACAATGTAACCACCTGAATTAGAGAAATAGTAGGAACAACGGTAACTGAACCTAAGAACTAGTGATAGACGTTTGGCAAGTGTACCAAATACTATCGAAGTAGTAAAAATATCATTCCCACAAGGACTGGTTTTAATCTCAATAATTCAATTACGTTATTTAAAAGGATGTATAAAGTTCTTTTAATTTGCCACTAGGCAGTTGGTTTGGTTTGATTTGATGAAATCAAGTAACTTAAAATAAAGATTGTTTAAGAAAATATGGAGAGCGATGAGATCAGGTCTGTCGAATCCTCTAGTGTTTCCCTAATTGGTATACTGCACCTATTCTTATGAATGATTCTCTAGTTCCACGATAGTTAACAAAATAGTCCTAATCAATCCCTTGAGTTAGGACCCTCTTCTCAAACTACAACCCCTAATTCCTTAGGTGGTCTAATAATCTTTGAAGGTTTAAAGCACGTTAACCTAATATCACTAATAAACGATTATCCATTCCTAGACCAACCATGTTTATTAGAACAATTCAATTAGGTCTAAGTAGAAAGCTAGGGTCAGTAGTCATTCGTTCTCACTAAATCAGGTTTATATGTGATCAGGATACAAAAAGCATTAAGAACAATTGAATTGAATAAAAACTAGATTGTCATTCATAATAAATAGAGTTTCACAGTAACATGGATCAATTAGGGTTACACAGATTCATCTCGGACCTAATCTCTGAGAGATTTAGCTACTCATAATCGAGTTTACAAATAGCATAATCAATGAAATAATTAAAACATACATGAATTGAGTAAAGGATGATGAAATCGCCCTTCAAGCAGTGTTCAGGTCTCAAAATCGCACTTTTGCTCTCCAAAATCTTAACCCTTGTTTTTGGCACTGACTTCTGTTTAAATAGGAAATATTTTCTGATCCAAAAATCGTGCCGCGCCTATGTCCAATCGCGTCACGATTTTATAATAACCTAGAGTCCTTCGAGATCCTTCTTCACAATCGTGACACGCCTTCAGCAATCGTGTCACGTTTCCAGCAATCCAAAAACTTGCCTCTCTGCCTATAAAATCGCGTCGCGTTTTGTTGCTTCAAGCTCTTAGTTGTTTTCTTGCTTTTTAACGCCTCTAGACCATTCATATTGCCTTGAACTCTATCAAAATTGTCAAAATAAGTCCTAAAAATTACGTAATGACAGCATGTCATCAACTAGCATTATAATTTCACTCTTCTTACATCCTTGGTAAAGTAGACAAGATAGGGCTTCCCGTTTGTAGAACTACCGAGAGGAAAAGTATGTTGATGAACTTCTATGATTTGTAGACGAGAGAACCTTTAGGACCATTGAGAATTCATGAACTCTAATTTCAGTATGTGTTTCAATTACCTGTTAGAGAGTAAGAACCCCAAATACATCTATGTGCTAAGGTGCATCCCCATATAGGATTGACGACCCTAAGTATTGACGTGCGTAGAAAATTTGATGTAAGGTTGCAACTCGACAGCTGGAGGGAAATATAACCCCACAAACCCATCACTTAAATAGAAGACATGTAGTCAATATATGAATAATGCTTGACCGTTAATTAATTCCAACAAATGAATAGAGGAGATTCGAATAATCCTAACCCCTAATAACATTCTGTAATAAAAAACAGTATAGTTATAAACTCTCGATCTGAGCAAACAGATCAAATTGAATAAACTCTCTGATTTATCCTTTGTTTATTGCTTTCTGTTCTTAAATAAGTAACGTGAATTGCATAGTTGAAATAACAATCTATGTGGATACGATACTCTACTTATACTTTATTACTTGGTAAACAATTTGGTACAATTGCCTAAATCCGACCATCAAATTTTTGGTGCTGTTGCCGAATATTGTTGATATTTTTGACAAGGCAAGTTAAATTACTTATTCTTATTTGTTTATTTTTATATTCGTTTTTATTACTATTCCAAAAATAAAAATAAATAAATAAATTAGGGACCACAATACCCTAGTACTTACCCAAGTTGGAAAGAACCCAATCTCTATACTAGGGGGTATGAATGGAATACATCATTATACATTGAGGAAGCCTTCAATAATATGATGAAAGTAATCAAGAGTTATTGGGAGGAACTTTCTAGTCATTATTGAGGAAATGACCTTCCTTTCTCCCGTTTTTAGTGTTATATCTCCCTTATCTATGCTAAACTTACCATTCAAGGTAGCTAAAAATGCTTGTGTCGTAGCATTACCTTGTATAGAGCATGGAATTGTCATGCTCCCAAGATCTTGTTGTTTTAGATGAGTTACTACATGTTGGTCATGGGGTTTTCTTCCTTGTTATGCTCAACATCTTGCACTACAGTCTTCAAAGAGGATTTATTCGAGACCCTATTTTCTTATTTGTCTTTGAACTTCTCTTCCAAAACTATGGCTTGACAGTTTTCTTCTTTGGCCATATAGTAGTTTTGGAGTTCATTCAGACTTGACTGCATCTTAGCAAAGTGCTCAAACACCTCTTGAAGAGTTGGGTATTACTATGCGTAAGATGCTCTAGTGTAACCTGATGGCATGTCATCTTACATTATTCTTAGCATATTTTTCAGTCAATTTTAGTAGGTTTTACATCCAGAATAGAGAAGTATGAGAGCATTGCTTATGATTTTGAGACATTTGTAATGTTTTCTATATTTGAGTATGTAATTCTATTATTCTTGAAACATAGCAATTTTATGGTGTTTTGTTGTAATTCACGAAGAAATCATGCAAATTGGCAAAGCAAGACATGAAGATTTGTGAAGACATTGGGAAGATAAATAATGAAGATTCAAGAGGTCTCAGAAGTTGTTACAAAAGGACGGATTCTGTTCCCAAGTTCCAAGATATTTTATATGGAAGCAAACACCCAAAAAGATGAAGAAATAGGCGTTCCGGAGCCCAGACAACACTCCCATGCGCTTGGCACAAGTTTCCGTGCGTCTGGGCATATGAGGAGGCGCCTGGCGCATGAGTGTAGGCGCCTGGTGCCTAAAACATCACTCACATGCGCCTGACACATGGTCCTAGGTGCCTAGCGCTGTTTTATGACTTTTTGGTGCGAAAAGCTTGGTATTTTAGCCCAAGTTCAGGTGAAAACTCTCCATATAAATACCGCATTATTCATTCACAATTTCTGATTAAGAACGAAGTGGTTTAAGAGGAAGGCAAACATTAGTAGCTTCAAGGGAGGAGTCTCTCTCCTCACTCCAAGTTTTTATAGGGTATGTTTTATTTCTTTTGTAATCTGTCTTTAATTACCGTGTGCAACTAAATCTTTTTAGGCTAGGGTTCTAAGATGAACCTCTATTCTAGTTGTTGGATGGTTTATTTAATTTAGAGTCTTTATTTATTTATTTATTTATTATTATGCTACTAGTTTTACTGTTGTTACATTAGATATGTCTCCTCTGAAGAATAACCCCGACTTAGGCACTTAGGAAGGTGACATTACCTAATATTGATGTATATATGTCTAACCTAGAAGTAATTAATTAGTAAATAGGGAAATATGCCAAAAGCAAGCAAACCCTGAAAGTAAGTACTTAGGGAGGTGACATACATAATATTGATGTATGTCTACTAAAATAAGGAAGTAACTAGTTGAGTAATAAAGGAAACAATCACAACTTAAATTAGCACAGCAACTCGCTCTTATTTCACCTCGGAAGGTAGACGTTGATACGACTGTCTGTTTGTAGAACTATTGAGAGGGAGAGTGTGTTATACGTTTCTAAGATTCATAGATATGCATACCTTTAGGAAGATCGGGAATTCAATGATGGGAATTTAGGAAAGTCAACTTAAATCTATGTTTCGATTACCTCTGAGAGAGTAACACCCCACACATGCCTCCGTGTGATCAGTAGGTGCAACTCGACATTTGGAGGGGAATGAGGCCATATCTATGAGAGAGTAAGATCCCACACATAATGATCAATGTGTGACCAACAGGTGCAACTTGAGAGCCGACTGGTAGTAAAATCCTACTAACTCGCCACTTAGACAGATAAAGATAAATTACATGAATAAGACTCGACTGTTAAGTAATTCCAACAACTAAATAGAGGGGATTCAAAGAATCCTAACTGCCGCTAACATTCTGCAATCAAAATAGGTAAACTTTGCTTTGTTGCAAACAGATTAACATTGCAAAACTTTAAACCCTTATCTCTTTTATTTTATTTTGTTCCCAAATAAGTAACACAAATTGTTTGGTTGAAACGACAATTCATGTGGATATTATACTCTACTCTACTTATCACTTTATTACTTGGTAAACGATTTGGTACACTTGCCTAACCCAACCATCAGTATCCGATCTAACGACGAAACACGTTATCATACACAAGGAAAAATAGGGGAAGCTATCGATAGGCAACCATAAAAAGAAACCCTAAGGAAGTTAGGGTTAAGATATTGACCTAAAAAGAGAGGTTCATGAGAGACAACTCATACCTTTAAAAATTAATAAATAAAAGAATAGAAATTTTTTATAATGGTTGTGGGTTGACGGTCCAAAAAAATTTAGAATCGCCACATCAAATAATGTTTTTAATTTACGTGGAAATTTGAAAAGTTTTGATTCGTTTTGTGTACATAGTTGTTTTGAACCGTCAACCAACCACCATTAAACTCTTTATATATATATATATATATATATATATATATATATATATATATATATATATATATTAGATTAACTGCACAACGTCATAATAAATGATACAATGTTTTTTAATACAAATGGTTAATTATATTAGATTAATCAAAATTTCATAAAAATTAGATTTTAAAATTTATGCGCATTAACATAATAAGAATAGCAGGCATGCAAGTATGAAGTGTCCGTCTAAACGCTAGTGTGTGTGTCTAAATATATATAATGGTGGTGGGTTAACGGTCCAATTTTTTTTTGCACACACACCAAAACATTTAGAATCGTCACATCAAATAATGTTTTTAATTTACATGGCAATTTAAAATGTTTTGATTTGTTGTGTGTGCAAAGTCGTTTTGAATCGTCAAACCACCATCATTAAACTCTTTATATATATCACAATAAATAATACAATGTTTTTTCATACAAATGGTTAATTACATTTAGTCAAATTTTTTTTTTGACCAACTCAGAAACTTCTATTTTTTTTATTATTATTAATATTAACAACAATATTCTACCTATAAAAAAACAATATTCTTATTAGATTTAGCATACCACCTATATGGTCAAATGGCTAATTAATATGAAAAAATAACCAATTAATATTTGTAATTTCTAAAGGAAAAAAAATTCTTCTTCATCGTATTTTTTGTTATATATAACAAGAAGTAGATCGTATATGTTTCAACACTAAAATATCATTTCTCTATTTCTCAAGTATGATGGTTTCAATCTCCAAAATTGCTTTCTCAATTCCAATGTTACAAATTATTTTTGTTGCCTTACAGTTCACAAATGGTCAAATTCTTCCTCCGATTATTCCTCCAATCATTCCACCGATTTTTCCTCCAATCATTCCTCCAGTAGGCGGGGTCATTCCTCCGATTGTTCCTCTAGTAGGTGGGATCATTCCTCCAGTAGGCGGGATCATTCCTTCGATTGTTCCTCCAGTAGGTGGGGTCATTCCTCCGATTGTTCCTCCAGTAGGCGGGATCATTCCTCCGATCGTTCCTCCAGTAGGCAGGGTCATTCCTCCAGTTGTTCCTCCAGTAGGCGGGAACATTCCTCCGATCGTTCCTCCAAAAGTTGCTATGTAACACATGCAATATCTACTCGAAAAGAAGGAAAAAAACAATTTAGTGATGAGAATAATACTCTTAACTTGTACCTCAGTTTATGTTGATTGAATAATAATAATAAGGATGTAGCGCCTTACTATAACAAAACTTATAGTAAATTACCATTTTTTTTTAGCAAATCATCATATATTGATCGCAAGGATTATGAATTTTGTTTTCCTTTCTTCATCATATTTTTCTTATCATTTATTTTGATATAAAAAAGTTCTTTTCTTAGTGCAATTTTATTTGTTTTATACAAAATGTGTTTCCTTTAAAACAGGGCCGACCTAATAGATTAAGAGGTCCAAAGGATTTTTTTTTGAGGCCTTTTAACATATATTTTTTTAACCAAATATTTATAAAAGAACATTAAAAATAATTCATTTTATATTGACCAAGGTGTTGACCAAAATTTGAATCCATAACCAAGAGTACTTGAGACTTTTTCCATAACCAACTAACCTATGTAATGTCAATAAATTATCTAATATATTATAAATTTATAACCATATTATTTTTAAATGCTCATTATTTTACCCAAAATTTTAAGGTGAACATCCTTGCTTGAATTGCTTTACATTTGGGCTGGCCTAGCTTTTAAAGTAAATACTTTATCTTTTGTTTTATAACATCAATGTGTTACCTAATATTGATGTATATATGTCTAACGAAGAAGTAATTAATTAGTAAATAGAGAAATATGCTGAAAGCGAGAAAAGCCTGAAAGTAAGTAATTAGGGAGGTGACATACATAATATTGATGTATATCTACTAAGCTCAGGAAGTAACTAGTTGAGTAATAAAGGAAACAGTCACAACTTAAATTAGCACAATAACTCCGCTCTTATTTCACCTCGGTAAGATAGACGTTGATACGACTGTCTGTTTGTAGAACTACTGAGAGGGAGAGTGTGTTATATGTTTATAAGATTCATAGATATGCGTACCTTTAGGAAGATCGGGAATTCACTGATGGGAATTTAGGAAAGCAAACTTAAATCTATGTTTCAATTACCTCTGAGAGAGTAAGACCCCACACGTACCTCCGTGTGATCAGCAGGTGCAACCCGACATTTGGAGGGGAATGAGGCTATATCTATGTGAGAGTAAGACCCCACACGTAATGATCAATGTGTGACCAACATGTGCAACTTGAGATCCGACTGGTAGAAAAATCCTAGTAACTTGTCACTTAGATAGATAACGATAAATTATATGAATAAGACTCAGATGTTAAGTAATTCCAACAACTAAATAGAGGGGATTCAAAGAATCCTAACCGCTGCTAACATTCTGCAATCAAAACAGTTAAATTTTGCTGTGTTGCAAACAGATTAACTTTGCAAAAATCTAAACCCTTATTTCTTTTATTTAATTTTGTTCCCAAATAAGTAACACAAATTGTTTGGTTGAATTGACAATGCATGTGGATACGATACTCTAGTTATCCATTTATTACTTGGTAAGAGATTTGGTACACTTGCCTAATCCGACCATCAGTACCCGATCTAACGAAGAAACACCTTATCATATACAAGGAAAAATATGGGAAGCTATCGGTAGGCAAATATAAAAAGAAACCCTAAGGAAGGTAGGGTTAAGCTATTGACCTAAAAAGAGCGGTTCATGAGATACAATTCATGCCTTTACAAATTAATAGAAAAAGAAAGAATATAAAAAATTTAGTGTCGCGCGAGGGCGTCTTGCGCTAGCACCTCCCAGCGCACGTGAGGCCTGGGAACATAAGGGACTTCAGCCCTTTTTCTCCTAAACCCTTATTTTTGCCCAACAACATAAACCCATTCCTCCAACACAAGTGTTCTCTCATCATCAACCACACTTTTCTAACCCTTTTTCACCATTTTTCATTCAAACAACCCTTTTGCTTTCAATTCAATCTCAATTCATCCTGATAAGAGGAATAGGTTGTTCATTTCTTTTTAGGAGAGGGGCACAAAATAAGAGATACAACAAGTTCAAACATTTGCATTTTGGGGAAGATAGAGCTTTTCAAAGTGGGAAGTATGCAATTTCGGGAATTCAAGAAGAGCTTGAAAGGTGAGGATGGACTGAGTTGAATAACATGATTCAACAATCGAATCGCTCTATTGCGATTGAATTATTTACAAACTCATTCCAAACTAAGAAGGATACAAATCCTTATGTTTCTTTTGTGGGTAGGAAGCAAGTAAGGTTCAACCCAGATACAATTAACACTTTACTTGAAACTCCAACACCATTAGAATGTGGAATTTAAACAAGAAGAGATGCACTTTATGCAATTAAGAGTCTGGATGAAATTGAGAAGTTGGAGGACATAAGGTAGGATCTGTGGTAGAAGGAGCACCATGGCTGAAGCATACTGATGGTATGTTACCAAATAATTTCAGTTTGACATATATGAAACCATTACCAAGGGCATGGGCTACGTTTCTTGTGCAAACATTAAAAAGTACTGGAAATTCATCTGAGTTTTGACTGATAAGTGTTGTTGCAGTACATGCAATTCTAAATGGGGATGACATTGATCTAAGGCGGTTTATCGGTGAGGGTTTGAGAAGGATAAATAATGAAGGAAGGAACGCTTTTCACCTTTGGTCATTATAGCATTATAAATGCTCTTTGTGAAGGAGCATGTGTTAAAGGTGCAAGTAACGATCTAACACAAAGGAAAGCAAATGCTATGGATGTGGGATAGTTCAACTGGCACACCATGGGCACCACATGTAGTGCCTAGGCGACACCAACAAGGAGTGGAACAACATCAACCTTGTGAAAGGTATGACAAACTGTCATTGAAGATGGCTAATTCCATAGTTGATATGAGCAAAGCTATGTATGTACTTATGAATCAATTTGAAGGTGATCCAGAGTTGCAGGCTGCCATGAGAGAGACAAGGGTAGGCCTGACCACTTTTTCTTTGTTTGAGAAATACCAGGGAAAAAAGGTATTCTAGAGTATCACAGTATGAAGAGAAGCTAGCATTACATAAAAAACATCAAAGTCGACATAAGGAATTTGAAATGGAAGAAAGGCAACACCAAGCAAAGCAAAATGGAGACATGCTTAATATGCTGAAAGTACAAAATATCTATTATCTACAGAGTAAATAGGCAATTACCCTCCTAAAATTATAAGTTTCATCAATTACCCTCTTGAAATTAACAAAACTTCAATTACCCCCTGAAATTGCACAACGTTAATCAATTTACCCCCTCCATCAAATTATTATGTTAGTCAACATGACGTTTTGCAAATACCCCCCGAAGTTTTGCACTTATGTGCAAAATGCCCCTGAACTTGAAAATTTATATATTTTTTTCTTATCCTTGACTAAAAAGATATTAAAGACAAACAATTAACAATTAACTTTAATACTTTAAACTCTACAATATTACAATCTAATATTACAATTAACATTTGGATCATTAGCAGTGTTTTATTGTTGAAATAGAAGCATCTTATGTGTGTTTTGTTTTGTTTTGTTTTGTGGAATAATGTAATTTTAGGATTAGGATTGAATACAGGTTGTTCTCTTCATACATTGGGCAATTGTCTTTTAGCTATAGCAAAATCATGTCCTCGAGCTGGCTGAAAAGTTTTCACCAAAAAGCATGATAACCACCTATAGTGAATTACTCATGCCAACATTGCATACAACAGAACAAAACAACCTATCTGAAGAAGAAGAAAAAAAAACTACACTAAGCAAACTACACTGTCACTACTGCCTGTCTGTCTGAAGAAAAAAAATGGAAAATATAGAAATAGACAAAAATATATCAACTTAAATGAAATTTTGCTTTTAACTTTTAAAATCTTACCATTTTGAATCAAGGATAAAAAAAAAAAAAATTAAGTTCAGGGGGCATTTTGCACATAAGTGCAAAACTTCATGGGGGTATTTGCAAAACGTCATGTTGGCTAACAGAAGAATTTGACGGAGGGGGTAAATTGATTAACGTTGTGCAATTTCAAGAGGGTAATTGAAGTTTAGTTAATTTCAGGGGGTAATTGACAAAACTTATATAATTTCAAGGGGGTAATTGCCTATTTACTCATTATCTATACTATAATTTTAATAAAAAATCAAATTAATTTTAATCAAAATTTCATAAAAACCACCTTTTATAATTTATGCGCATTAACGCAATAAGAACAACAAACATACGAGTATGAAATGTCCGTTTTAACGCTAGTGTGTGTGTCTATATATATATGAGTTAAATGGTGGTGGGTCAACGGTCTAATTTTTTTTTTGAAGGAGGTCCATAAAAACTTTGCATACGCAACCGATCTAAACATTTAAAATTGTCACATCAAATAATGTTTTTAATTTACATGGAAATTTGAAACGTTTTGATTGGTAATGTGTGCAAAGTCGTTTTGAACCGTCAACCCACCACCATTAAACTCTTTATATATATATATTTTTTTGTTGACGGAATATATATATATATTAGATTCAGTCAAGTATAGTCAAATTTTTCATACAAATGATACAATGTTTTTTCATATTAATGGTTAATTACATTTAGTCAATTTTGTTGACCAACTCAGAAACTTCTTTTTTATTATTATTATTATTTTTACCATTAACAACAATGTTCTTCATAAAAAAAAACAATATTCTTATTTACTATACCACCTATATGGTTAAATTGCTAATTAGTATTCCACCTATATGGTCAAATAGCTAATTAATATGAAGAAAAAAAACTAATTAATATTTGTAATTTTTAGAGGAAAAATATTCTTTTTCATCATGTTCGTCGCTATATATAACAAGAAGTAGATCATATATGTTTCAATACAAATATATCATTTCTCTATTTCTCAAGTACGATGGTTTCAATCTCCAAAATTGCTTTCTCAATTCCTATGTTATTAATTATTTTTGTTGCTTTGCAGTTCACAAATGGTCAAATTCTTCCTCCGATTTTCCCTCCAATCATTCCTCCGATTGTTCCTCTAGTAGGTGGGGTCATTCCTCCAGTCATTCCTCCGATTGTTCCTCCAGTAGGTGGGGTCATTCCTCCAGTAGGCGGGGTCATTCCTCCGATTGTTCCTCCAGTAGGTGGGGTCATTCCTCCGATTGTTCCTCCAGTAGGCGGGATCATTCCTCTGATTGTTCCTCCAGTAGGTGGGGTCATTCCTCCAGTAGGCGGGGTCATTCCTCCAGTAGGCGGGGTCATTCCTCCGATTGTTCCTCCAGTAGGTGGGATCATTCCTCCGATTGTTCCTCCAGTAGGAGGGATCATTCCTCCGATTGTTCCTCCAGTAGGCGGTGCCATTCCTCCGATTGTTCCTCCAGTAGGTGGGGTCATTCCTCCGATTGTTCCTCCAATAGGCGGGAACACTCCTCCAATTGCCTCCATGTAGGATTAAGTTGACATCTTCATAATGTTTTCCTTATAATCGAAAAATTGTTATGTAACACATGCAACATCTACTCGAAAAGAAGAAAAAAAATATATTTTAGTGATGAGAATAATACTCTTAACTTGTACCTCAATTTATGTTGATTGAATAATAAAAATAAGGATGTAGCGCTTTATTATAAATTTTGTTATAGTAAATCATCATTTTGGTTTTAGTAAATCATCTTATATTGATCGCAAGAATTATGAATTTGGTCTTCCTTTCTTCCTCATATTTGTCTTATCATTTATTTTGATATAAAAAGTTTCATTCTTAGTGCAATTTTATTTGTTTTATACAAAAGGCGTTACCTTTTAAAAAAGGGCTGACCTAATAGACAGAGGGTCTTGCTAACAAGTGCCTTAAGGGCATTGTTTAAAAAATTTACAAGAAGAAACTTTGTCTTGAAAATACAAGTCAAACACATGTAAAAGTCAAGGTAAAAGTTGCTACTTTTGATACTTAAATAATGCCCTAAGGGCACTTGTTAGCATTTTTCATAGATTAATTAATAGGCCTAAAGAAAAAAATTTATTTAGGCCTTTTAATTTTTTTTTAATCAAGTACTTATAAAGAGACATTAAAAGAAATTGATTTTGTATTGACTAAGGTGTTGACCAAGATTTGAATTTATGACCAAGAGTACTTGAGGATTTTTTCATAATCAATTAAGCTATGTAATATCAATAAATTATCTAATATATTATAAATTTATAACAAAATTATTTTTGAACACCCATTATTTTACCCAAAATTTTAAGGTTGAAGTCCTTACTTGAATTGCTTGGCATTTGGGTCGACCCTGCGTTAAAAGGAAATACTTTATCTACTATATTATAACATCCAATGTGTCCCCTTTTCTTTTAAGTGCACTAGTTTCTTTGGCAACAATTATTATTTTTATGAGAGGACAATAGTTTTTTGTTTATGAGAGGGCACTAGTTATATTATAAAAAGTTTTATTTGATATATACATATTTTAACTTGAAAAAAAAAAAAAACTTGCTAAAAGTCAATAACGGATAAATGAGAGATGGTATAACATTAACATGTCTATATTATTTTATACGAGGAGGATCAACCAACTTTAAAAGTAATTTCAAAGTAATTTTATAGAGTTCTCCTCAAAATAATTTTTTTTTGTGTTTCTATCACCGTATTTGTACCAATGTGTTTTTGCTCTCTGTTTTCAATAAGCATCATCTTGAGCGAGTAACCGTTGCATTTTCTAACGCAATTCTAGCAATCCAGCTTGCATCATACATGCATTATTACCACGAAGAAGCTTTAGCTGACGATGACAATCCTCAATATCAGATTTCAACTTGCGACAATGGGTGTTGCTCCACACCGAAATATCATCTGCATAAGCGAACAACTTAGGAGTAATAGAATCAGTTAGATGCAAATTCCAAGAATCAGTCATTATTTCCTAAAACCCGGCTCCAGCTGCCACACATTTTCGTATCTGAATTTGCAAGGAGGAGCATGAGGCCGAGACACATAACAACGGTGCAAGAGAAGAGGGTAATGGTCAGAAACCAGAGCTGCAAGATATTCCAACAATGCATTCGTTAATAGATTAAACCAAGAATTATTAGCAAGGGCTCGATCTAACCTTTCCTCAATCACACGAGGTGTCCCCAAGCTTTTAAACAAGGTGAACGGATAACCTTCCACAGGAACATCAGATAGACCAGAGTCAAGAATAGCTTGACGAAATCTGTTTATTAACCATTGCGGTCTTGTAGCACGTCCTCTTTTTTCACTGTTATCCATTATATCATTGAAGTCTCCAAAAATATACCAAAGACCTGCATATTGTTCAGACAAATTACAGAGGAAATCCCACACAGCTCACCTACGTTCCCTATTGGGGTACCCGTAGTAGCCGGTAAGCCACCAAGTACCAAGAGTAGAGTCAACAATTTCAACAGTAATATGGTTATCAGAATAATTCACCAAATTGCAATTTAAAGAAGACCACCAAAAAAGAGCAAGACCCCGCTTCTACCGGGGCGGTCTACAGAAATGCAAGAATCAAAACCAAGGACATAACGAAAAGCTTCAATTTTATTTTGGTGGACTAGGTACTTTAAATCAGGAATCACACTCGGGCTACCTAAACCCCGACAATTCCATCCTATGATACTAATAGACCCCGACATGCCTGAGTTTCGGGACCTGCTGATACATCAGACTCATCAAACTTAGGATTATTGTTTACATTCATACTAGCATCCCCATTACTAACATTCATGCCTACAATAGCATCCCCAATATCTCGTGGTTGTTTTGCTTAGTTTCCGTCTGACGTAAATTATCCTAACAAGTTTGTTGTAAACCAAAACTCAATTGCTAGCATATATGGCACACCACTGGAAAGAAATGAACAATACTAAAGCAAGCAAGTCAAAAACCACATAACAATCACGATGGCTAGATGATTGAAGCAAAACAGGATGATTGAATGAGCCAAATCAGTTGAACCATATCACTCTAATTGACCAGGCCAATTGAATTAACCAAGCCACATATCAAAAGAACCTCAACGAAATAGTCCATGATGAATCAAAACAAGTATATGTACCAATTACCCTACTTGGATGGCTATGTGAATAAATTAACCCATTTTGCATTGAAATCAAGGACATGAATACAGACTTTGCTTCAGGGTGACGACGGAACACAGCTCTTGATGATAAAAAAGAAAAACCATGAAAAAGGAATACTCGTATCAAACTCGTATCAATATATCTGTGAGTCGCAAACCCTAGGAGAGAAAACTTTTTTTCAATTTTAAAATAATGTGCGGTTCATGTCATTTATTTTATCTCTCTCGCTTACACACTGAGTGCAGTGATATGCTTTTCATGTGAACTTTTACACCATGAAAAAATGTAAATATGTATTAAATTATAGGCTAAATTACACTATGAATTCTTTAAGTTTGAGTTTAGTAAAAGATTGATCATTTAATTTATTTTGATTACATAAGTTGTTTAAGTTTGAGATTTGTAACAGATTGATCCTTTTAAGTTATTTTTGTCACACATAAGTTTTTAAGTTTGTAAACATTTTCAATTTAGTCGTTCTTAACCAAACATTACAAACTTAAATGATTTATGTGTGACAAAATAACTTAAAACCAATCTGTTACAAACCTCAAACTTAAAGGACTTATGTGTGACCAAAATAACTTAAAAAATCAATCTACTTCAAACCTAAAAGATCATGATGTAATTTATAGCTTAAATTTATGTATGTGATTTGATTCGGTTTTAAAAAATCAATCTAAAATTCAATCCAATCCGAACGGTTTTTATTTTTATATAAAATAGCATCCAAACACATTTTTATTTTTATTTTTATATAAAATAACATCCAAACACATCAAATAATATTCGTTTTTATGCGGTTTTCATTGTTTTTATCGGTTTGCGGTTTTTATTTAGGTCAATTTGAATTTAAACACCCTAAAAATTTATAAATGAATGTTTTAATCGACGGTGTTGAAATTCAAAAACAATTATACCATTCAACTAATTAAATTCAAATACAAATTTATATACTTGAGAGGAATATAATAATTCACTCAATTTTTTAATTGAATAAAAAAATTAAGTCAATCAACCAGGCCATCCTCATAAAAACCAGGCCATCGTCAGAAAAAGTAAACGCGGTGGTGCGATCAAGCAACTCAGCGTTGGTGAAATGATCCTATCATGATATATAATAGTATATTTACATGGGGAACATGACAAGCTAAGCCATTCAAACCTAAGTACATTTTTTTATATAAAAAAGCATAAGAAGATATTGTCTCAAAGTAAAATAAAAAATAAAAAGTAAAAATTAAACTCAATGAATACTTATAAAACAATTTACATTTATCCTATTTCACAAGAAATAATAATAATAAGACTCGAATCCAAATTTTTAAAATCTAAAATTGATTTTTTTTTTTTGCACATACACAAAATGACAATAGTTATTTAAAAACATATACATGTAAATAATGAGTCGGAATTCAACCATAAAAATTTTAACATTATCTTTACCACTAAGACGAGTATAAACTAAGACAGATTTTTTACTGCTGGATCAACCATAGAAATTAAACCAAAGTGCCGTTTGATTAGACACATTCAAGTCACTAGAATAAGATAAAGTATACCGCACTTGTTTTGATATTCACACACAATAATTCATCCCCAAAAGTCTCAACGGAAACTAATAATTGTATTTTAGCTAGCATGCATATATAAACACCACAAGACAAATTTAGAGGGCCACCCCAGCCCATTATATCCAAAATTCATTTCTATACATGCCCTCCACCCACAACACCACTTGTAGTAATTTGTACCTATCTCAGCAGTCTTTGTTTACTATTTCTCTTCATTTTGATCCTAAAAGTCAAACCTTTCCATATAAATACCTGCATCTCATGCATGGCATTGCATATTGCATTTCACTACAAAATAATCACCTAAAGTCCTAAACAGCTACATATATTTCATTTCATATAATATCAATGGCGGGTAGTTTGTTTAAGGTTGTGTTTATTTTACTTGTTTTGGGTATTGTGAACACATTAGTGCATGGACAAGGGACACGTGTAGGATTCTATTCAAGTACATGTTCTCAAGCTGAATCCATTGTTAAGTCCACAGTTACATCTCATGTTAACTCCGACT
>Ga0228710_1005448_pt1 | contig 19760 bp, 23 predicted proteins | sample MedpolnodulmetaG_FD_177995 | JGI IMG/M metagenome (GOLD analysis project Ga0228710, IMG submission 177995) | Root nodule microbial communities from Medicago polymorpha collected in Santa Monica, California, United States - pink nodules | ecosystem: Host-associated > Plants > Roots > Nodule... | reverse complement strand
CAAACACTTCAATTTATGTAAGTACTTTTTAGTGTACATATCCAAACATAAATAGCTTATCAAGTATAAGAGCTTATGATGTAAGCTCTATTGTTATAAGCCCTAATGCTATAAGCATCTATATAAGTTGTTTATCCAAACGGGGCCTAATTCATGGTGTTATATGATAACAGTTAGTGGCCTAAAAATCAGCATGATAATGCTCCAAGGAGTAGCATGTGTTGCACGAGTAAAAGGACTAGTTTGGTCGAAATTGACTTGGTCACTCTCCCTTCCTAGAAGTAAGACAATTAATTTCTAAAATTTCTTTTAATCAACTACTTAAAGTGACCAATAACTCGTCATATAAAATCATCAAATGATTAATACAAAATAAATTCTTATATAATATAAAATATTAGGATCTTACATTATTCCCCTCTTAAAATAGATTCGTTCCCGAAACTATAAAATCTCTAAAATAAAGGTCAAGTTCACTATTTGATAAAGTTGACTTAAACATAGATAGAATAAAATATGTATGTATACGTTTAAAGAAATTCTAGGATCTTACATATTCCATCCATCATAAAATTTAGGGTTAATTAAGTTTTTAGTCCCTATAAATATTCAAAATTTTGTTTTTAATCCCTATAAAATAAAATCACACTTTTTAGTCCCTATAAAATTTTCCATGAGCATTTTTTAGTCCCTATAAAAATTTTCCATCAACATTTTTAGTCCCTGTCAAAAAATTTCATCAACATTTTTGGTCCCTAAAATGTTTAAGGAAAATGTCACAGGGATTAAAAAGTGTGATTTTATTTTATAGAGACTAAAAACAAAACTGTGAATATTTATAGGGACTAAAAACTTAATTAACTCTAAAATATAAGTTACTATGGCCACATGGCATATAAATTTTAAAAAATCTTAAATTTTATTTTAAAAAGAGAAGCTATGAATTACTTTACAAAACACCTCTTAAGTGAATGGGAAAAATAAATTCAAGAGTTGGAAAAAGACCGAATAACAAATAGTTAGGGTATAATAGGCAAACTATACATTATTGTCTTTTTTTTTACAAGACAAATCAAGACTAAAATAATGTTTCGTTTTTTTTAAGGATGATTAAAATAATGTTTCATTGATATTATAAAATGATACATATAAAATAAAATAATTATTATGATACAGTGTCATGTAAAAAAATTATCTTGACCAAAATGACTAATATAATATTTTTTTTAAGGCTTAATTGCACTTTTGGTCCCCTATGTTTCAAGAAGTTGCGATTTTGGCCCCCTAACTAATTAAAATACAAAACAACCTCTTATGTATTGGATCTTTGACAGTTTTGGCCCCCCTAGACTCAACGTTGACCGAGTCAAAATTGGTCTAGGGGGCCAAAACTGTCAAAGATCCAATACATAAGGGGCTGTTTTGTATTTTAATTAGTTAGGGGGCCAAAATCGCAACTTCTTGAAACATAGGGGGCCAAAAGTGTAATTAAGCCTTTTTTTAATCAATAAGTTATGTTGAATGTTTCGTGCCTTTATGTATTTGGCACTGTGACTATGTAAATTTTGATCGGTATTCACTTTTTGCACACCTTATGCAGGATGCATCACCGGTGTTATTATATATTTTATTTTTGTTTGTGAAAAAAAATATTTCTTTTAAAGGAGTCAAGGACTAATATAATAATGGTATAGAAGAAGTAATAAATTTGAGAATCGATGCAATATTATTGCAGAGCGGCAAACCTTAACTTTTGGGCCAGAACTGACTTTATAATATTTTACCTTTCTAAGTATATTTCAAATGTATTCGGCCCTTGTTATAAATTAGAAGAAACAATTCACTTTTTAGATTTATTGAGTAAATAATGCATTTGATTTTTATATAGATCAGGTACATCAATTACTCAATAAATAAAATGAATTGTTTCTTATAATAAGGACTAAGAGTAATATTTACATTAAATGTTTTTACATTGAGAAAGTAAGAGATTCAAACACATTTACTTTTTTTTAGGGAAATTAAATACATTTACTTATTGTACCAAAAAAAGAAAATACATTTTTTTTAATTGGGGAGTAATTTTTTTTTTGGTTGGAACAACCAGATTCTACATATTATAAGCCTAACACCATGCAAGACAAGCATGGAGAGACAAAAGAAGAAAAGCGATATTTGAACAATCATTTCTAAACAAATTTTATGATAAGTATCTCGTTCTTACTCTTATTGTACTTTTATTCTCTCCCTCTCTCTCTATATTGTTTTTGTTCAACAAGGAGAGAGGGAAAAAGATTGTCACTAAAGTTATTTACAATTGATTGTCCAAATATCATTCCTCCAAAAGAATACAAAAAAAATTGCCAATACGTATAGACCTTTTACCCAAAACCACAACCGTACCAAGGAGGGATAAAAGCGCAAAAAAACAAAACCACTAGCTGCCTAGAAATACCAACATCATGGCAAGGGAAAAGAACAATAATGATATTTGAATATCATTTGAGACAACTTTTGTAACAACTTCATTTTCCTCTCTTTTTATTGATAAAAAACAATGGAGAGAGAAAGAGGAAGAGAAATGATAAAAACATAATGTAAGTATTAGATAAAGAGTTGTAAAAAAATTATCACAAAATAGTTGTACAAATATCATTTCTCGAAAATAAAATACAAGGCCCCTATAACAGAGAAAGTATAACAACAAAAAATCCCCATAACGGGCAGCCACACGCCCACCACTAAACAATAGATACATTTTAGGATGTAAACATGTCATTTTTTTATGATGACTAAAAGCAAAATTTGATAGAACTAAAGACTTATTTAATCCAATATTTTTCTATCCTTGTAGACATGTTTAACGTAGAGAAAATTATAGTCTCAAAGAACATCTACAAATAGATTTACATTCACCTTTTTTTAAGGACATTAAAAGGATTCAAATCTGAAACATCTAAATCCAAGAGTTTTTTTTTACCACTGTACTAAATCATTGAAGTTAAAAACAAGTTTATTCTTAAAAAAAACTAAAAATAATATTACACATTTTGAAAAAAAAAAATAAAAAATAATATAACAAACGTATTACAAAGATTAAATCCGACATAAACAAATTTTAAATGGACTAAAACGAAACAATGATGTCAAAAAGTTAAAAAGTTAAAAAAAAAATGCTAACAAGTACTTTAAGATACTTGATAAGAATTTCATGTTAAATTTTATTTCTCTTCTTCTTCAAAAAAAAAGATACTTGATAAGAATTTTAAAGTAGACATTTTATTTTAAAATTTATGTATTCAACACATTAAAACTTAAAAAAAAACAACAACTTTTCTACATACAAATTATCAACCATTTTCATTTTTAAATGACCCAAAAAGTTATATATTTGCAAAGTCCAAAAACAAAAAAGTTATTTCTACAAAAACTAAAATCAAACCTAAACAATTTCATTTTGTAATATTTATCCATTGAGACAATAAGGAATGCATGTATCTATGATTATATTTTGACAATAATTGTTTTTTTAAAAAATTATATAAAAAAGTAAAATTTTATTTCTTTTCTTAAAAAACTTGCAATTTTTATTCTATTTGAGATTTAAACACGATACAAAGGCGTGCGAAAGAGTCATGAGAGATTTGCAGCATGTAATCATTCTTGTTTCTTGTTTGAAGCAGAGTTTTAGGGTATTTACTATGGTTTTAATATTGTGTAGAGTCGTAGATTCCATAAAGTTAAGTTTTTATTGGAGTGCCATTGATTTGCTCAAAGATGACTGGTCGGTAACACATCTCCAAGCAACGTTAATGGAAAACGTTCACATCAAATCCACTATAACTTGAGTTTGGTCGTTTGGAATCACAGTTTAAGATAAAGCAATGAAATGACTTGTAGTTCAGTAAAGTTTGGTTCGACCATGAATCTAAAAGATTTTTAATACAAGCTAATTTGGATTATTCCATTACATGACCTACAATGTGAGTTATTTATTTTTGGAGTTAGTCTAGTGAATAAAAACTTTTTATTGAAAGGTTGGATTAGTAAAATCTATCTAATCTAATGAGTGACTATTGGAGCAAGTTGACGATGAGACATATAAATACATGTATGTAGTGGGGCAAAGGACAGTAATGTGTGTGGAAGCGAAGAAGAGCAGTGAATCGGAATTGAATAGAATAGGCGTTGATACACAGCAATAGGGTTTCTTCCTTCTCCTTTTCTTCTCTTCAATCAATCAATCAATCTCATTATGGAGGATGATTCCGATGCTGCTGCCGCCGCCGCTGGTGCCGCGAATAACAACAATAGGGTTTCTTCGTCAAACCCTTACTGGTTGGATGCCTGTGAGGATATTTCTATATCTTGTGATGATTTCATTGATTTTGATGTTTCTGATGACTCTGAACACCTTCAACAACAACCTAATAACAACAACAGCAACAACAATCAAGACTTTTTTGGTGGTATTGATCGAATCTTTGACAGCATCAAAAATGGCGCTGGTCTCCCTGATCATCCTCCTGTTTCTGCTTCTGCTGATGATGGGAATCAACTACCTCCTACTCATCTTCAACTAGAACAACAAAACCAACAAGTAGGAGAAGAAGAAGAAGAACAAGAAAGGTTCAACAAAAGGGCTCGCCTCACCGAAGGAGAAAGGAGAATCAATCATCAACCCAACAACAAGGACAGGTATGAGAGGTGTTTCAACAATAATAGGAAAAGACCAAGGAATAATAATAATAATCATAATCATTCTTTTAAAAGAGATGTCAAGGGTTACTGGGAGAGGGATAAGTCTTCTAATGACTTGGTCTTTCGCTCCGGAACTTGGGAACCCAATCTTCATACTCCCCAACACAAAATGGACATCGACAACCCCATCAAACAGGAAAAACCCAAGGAGACTGTTCCTGTTCCTGAGGAAAAAGCCAGACAGTATCAGTTGGATGTTCTTGAGCAGGCAAAGACCAGAAATACAATAGCTTTTCTAGAAACTGGAGCTGGCAAAACCCTCATTGCCGTTCTTCTCATTAAGTCTATACATGAGACATTACATCTCCAAAATAAGAAAATGCTTGCTGTGTTTTTGGTTCCAAAAGTTCCACTTGTTTACCAGGTAAATGCTTTTGCTCAGAAACACTAATATAAGTGCATTGCAATTACTTTGTGTGTCTATTCATCTTGTTACTAATTCCCTTTCTCATTACAGCAAGCTGAGGTAATCCGCGAACGCACTGGATATCAAGTGGGGCACTATTGTGGAGAAATGGGGCAGGATTTCTGGGATGCTCGAAGGTGGCAGCGTGAATTCGACACCAAGCATGTATGTCTTCAATTTTCTATATAAGATATCTCTTTTTATTAACTCGTAAGTTTTTCTAGGACGATTGATCCCGCATGGCCTTTTGTGTTATTTTTCATGTGTTACATATATGATATAGCTTTGTGAATACTCCTATGCCACAACTTGAGGTTGGCCCTTGGGTGTCTCCAAGACACAATTTATCCTAAAAACCAGAAATGTGTGATTATTGGCTTGTTTGTCAGCCTCTTTTAGTTCGTTCCTATTGTTTCACTTAAAAGGCTGTACATGTGAAGATGCTAGTAAATCATAATTATACATAGAAGACACGACTCTATCAGTTTAAAGATTATTTTTTTATTGATTTCCCTGACCTTGTTGCTGTTCTTCATCCTCGGCCTTGTGTGTTTACGACTTTTTGTACTGCAATTTCTCAATTGGTTATTCTTGCTGTAGGTTTTAGTCATGACCGCTCAAATACTTTTGAACATTTTGAGGCATAGCATCATAAAAATGGAAGCAATCAATCTCCTGATTCTTGACGAGTGCCATCATGCTGTGAAGAAACACCCATATTCGCTGGTGATGTCTGAGTTCTACCATACAACACCCAAAGAAAAGAGGCCATCTGTATTTGGAATGACTGCTTCTCCTGTTAACTTAAAGGGTAATTATGAAGTTGCTCAACTAAAGTTGGGTTCCTACACTGTTGCTCTATTTTTTTCATACCATGATTTGCTTGGGGATTGAATCCCTAGTTTGTCAAATTTCTACTCTTTTAGTATATGTGATCAACATTACTTGTGTTAATGGTATATTCAGGTGTTTCTAGCCAAGTAGACTGTGCAATAAAAATTCGTAATCTTGAAAGTAAGCTAGATTCAATAGTTTGTACCATTAAAGATCGTAAAGAGCTAGAGAAACACGTGCCTATGCCCTCTGAGATTGTGGTGGAGTATGATAAAGCGGCCAGTCTATGTTATTTACATGAGCAAATAAAGCAGATGGAGACTGAAGTTGAGGAAGCTGCAAAATCTAGTTCAAGAAGAAGCAAATGGCAGTTTATGGGAGCTAGAGATGCTGGAGCTAAGGAAGAGCTGCGCCAAGTTTATGGTGTTTCTGAAAGAACAGAAAGTGATGGAGCTGCAAACCTAATTCAGAAGTTGAGAGCTGTTAATTATGCACTTGGTGAATTGGGACAGTGGTGTGCATATAAGGTACATACTATTTCATGGGGAATGAGGAATCATGAATTTATTTCATAGCTATCATTATAATATCTCTTTCTTTTTCAGGTTGCACAATCTTTTCTTGCAGCTCTGCAAAATGATGAAAGGGCAAACTATCAACTTGATGTCAAGTTTCAGGAATCTTATCTGAGTAAAGTTGTGTCTCTTCTGAAATGTCAGCTGTCAGAGGGTGCCGTTTCTGACAAAAATGATGGAGTAGATGACTCAGAAAAGGATGCAGCTCACAGTGGGTCTGACGAACATGAAGAGATTGAAGAAGGAGAGCTTCCAGACAGTCACGGTGAGCCTGGTTGTTCAAATGTTGTAATGGCTAAAATTACATGTCTCGAGTAGTTCACAGTTTGTTGTAGTCTATCCTGATAAGTCACTAGTATGCATAAAAAAATCGGACTTCTCAGAATTTAGACAATTTTACATGCGCAAAAGCATTGGTATTTTGTATACATTTATGTATGCACTTTCAGAACTTGGACACTTGGTGGTAGCGATCTCTTTATTGCTTCCCATGTAGGAGTGAGTATCAAGAAGAAATATTGTCACCATAAGATCCTAAAATATACGCTGGCAATGTGCTTGCTGACCCTCAAAATCATGTTATTATCCTCGACGTCTCTATTTTATGCTTTTGATATGTTAATCTATTTAAATACCAATGATTAAGATGGTATGTAGTTTGGTCTTCTAATTAAGCTGGGACACTTGTGTAGTTGTCTCTGGTGGGGAGCATGTTGATGTCATAATAGGTGCTGCTGTGGCTGATGGCAAGGTGACCCCCAAGGTGCAGGCTTTAATCAAAATACTCCTCAAGTATCAGAACACAGACGACTTCCGCGCAATCATCTTTGTTGAACGTGTTGTGTCTGCATTAGTTCTACCCAAGGTTATATTTGTAGATTACATGCATTGTTCCTTTTGGTTGCATCAGTTGTATGATCAAGATCCTATTGGTGGCCCATTGTCTGTCAATTTTGCAGGTTTTTGCCGAGCTTCCATCTCTTAGTTTTGTGAAGTGTGCAAGCTTGATTGGTCACAACAATAGTCAGGAAATGCGGACCCACCAAATGCATGATACAATTGCCAAGTTTCGTGATGGGAGGGTAAGATTTATATCTTGCTAACTCGACTCCACAATCAGATTCCCATGGGGAGAATAAATCGCTTGTATTTTCCCTATCTCATTTTACTCATTTGTAGGTCACATTGTTAGTTGCCACTAGTGTTGCTGAAGAAGGACTTGATATCCGGCAATGTAACGTTGTTATTCGCTTTGATCTTGCGAAGACTGTTCTGGCATACATTCAGTCTAGGGGACGTGCGAGAAAGCCCGGGTCTGATTACATCCTAATGGTTGAGAGGTACTTGATATGGCTGTGTCATCTGTTGGTGTTTTCCTTTTTGTGGTGTTGAAGTATTATTTTAGAGCTTTAGTAAGTCCAAGAAAATTATAACCTCTTTGCGACGGTATTGCATGTGTTTAGCCTCGGGGTTCTGTCTTTCCTTGGATGACCTGTTTTGTTACTTATAGTTTGCCTAAAATCAAGTTAATGATCTGCTATAATAGTATTGATTCTGTCATGGTGAAAGGTTCGGATTGCCCATTCAACGAGTGTAACTAGAAAAGATTTTGTTCATTTTTCAGTGCTTTTAAACTATTATTATCATTATGATTTTCCTCCAACCAATTTTTTCGGTTCTTTGGTTCAAGAGGATTTCTATGTATAATTAGTGTAGGTAAGGGAAAGGTAGGCTGAAGCTGTAGCATAGTTGTCCCATAGGATTAGGACATGGGATCAATTGGTTTTCTATTTGAAATAAAAACTAAACTTGTTTTTGATTTTGTCAGAATGGTTTATTTGCGAAATGTGAGTTTTCAATCAATGATTAGTTATGCTGTCAAAAGTTACTGCTTTTCTTTCTCCAGTAGACATGCAGAAACCAACACTGGAGATTTGTGTTAGATATGGCATTGATCATCGTTATTTTCCTTCTTTTACATTTACACCTGGTGTTTAATATGACAGCGGGTGCTGACTAACTGAAAACTGTTCCTACCTGGATTGATTTGTTTTGTAAATAGGGGAAATTTGTCACATGAAGCATTCCTTAAGAATGCCAGGAACAGTGAGGAAACATTGCGGAGAGAAGCAATAGAGAGAACAGACCTTAGTCATCTGAAAGACACATCAAGGTTGATTTCTGTAGATACCCATCCAGAAACAATTTACCAGGTGAAATCTACCGGTGCAGTAGTTAGCTTAAATTCTGCTGTAGGTCTTGTCCACTTCTATTGCTCTCAGCTACCTAGTGACAGGTGCTGCATTTCTGTCTGAGATTGGTGATTTACTTTACTAGCTTTTGTATTTTGCGCTTCAAATTATGATTTGTGTGTCTTCCGATCGTTATCCAGATATTCAATTCTTCGTCCCGAGTTTATTATGGAGAAGCATGAAAACCCCGGGGGTCCCACTGAATATTCTTGCAGGCTTCAACTGCCATGTAATGCACCATTTGAAAATCTGGAGGGTCCTATCTGCAGTTCAATCCGCTTGGCACAACAGGCATGTCATCATTTTTATGAACTTCCATGATTTTGCTCATCTTTATATGCAAGCGTTGGTTATTGTTTTGGTGTTTTGCAGGCTGTTTGTCTAGCTGCTTGCAGAAAATTGCACGAAATGGGAGCATTCACTGACATGCTATTGCCGGATAAAGGAAGTGGGGGAGAAAAAGAAAAGGCTGAGCAAAATGATGAAGGGGATGCACTTCCAGGGACTGCTAGACATAGGGAGTTCTATCCTGAAGGTGTGGCTGACATACTGAAGGTTGGTTCATTCTGCAAGTTATGTGGTCTAAGTTTTTGTTTTGTGATGTGAGGGTTTTTTTGCTCCAAAAGTTAGAAATTTACAAGAACAACCAATGCCCTTTCTTACTGGGTGGGGTTGGCTAGATGATTCAAATGACACCATAATCTCCTATCATAATGAGTTTGAAGGATTTGGAGATGAATCATCAATGGAACTCTTAGAATTTGGGTTTGACAAAACTCAACCCCACAAAACCAACTTATAAGGTGAGGGATGCCCAACACTTATAACCATTATTCAGGCCGTATTACTATCCATGTGGAACTCTCCATAGGAACAAAGGATAAATAGTGAAAAGTGCAATCTAGAATCTATAATTCTAGATATTTCCCCATATAGGAAAGGAAAAGAACAAGAATGCGTCTACTATGTATTTGTTCTGTAAAACAAGATTCTTTTTACTGGTCTTCAGTTACAAGAAGGGGATTTATTCTCACCTTCATGTTTTTGCCAATTCCATTCTTATCTTGAGTTTATTGCCTTGTTGCTTAATGCTATCTGGATTTTTAGGGAGAGTGGATCTTATCTGGAAAAGATGCTTGTAACAACTCCAAATTGCTTCATCTTTATATGTATACCATAAAGTGCGAGAATGTAGGCCATTCAAAGGATCCGTTCTTGACTCAGGTTTCAGATTTTGCAGTACTTTTTGGCACTGAACTGGATGCAGAGGTAGTAGTTTCTATCTGTATTACTGCTTATAGATCATATTTGAGTATTCTATAACTCGTTTTCTTCCTCTGATCACATTCATTTTTTAGGTCTTATCGATGTCGATGGATCTATTTATCGCTCGAACCGTGACTACGAAGGCGTCTCTTGTCTTTAGAGAGTCAATAGATATCACTGAGAGTCAGGTTAACAGATTAACAGCTGTCTATACTTTTTTCCAAATGTTCATAACTTTTTAACACTTTATTTTCTGATAACTGGATGAAACCTATTCATTTATTATATGCAGTTGGCGTCCCTGAAAAGCTTTCATGTAAGGTTAATGAGCATTGTCTTGGATGTAGATGTTGAACCATCTACCACTCCTTGGGATCCTGCAAAAGCGTATCTGTTTGTCCCAATGGTTGGCGATAAGTCTTTAGATCCTATGAACCAAATTGACTGGCATCTGGTTGAGACAATAATTGGAGCTGATGCATGGAAAAATCCCCTCCAGAAGGCTCGACCAGATGTTTACCTTGGCACTAACGAGAGAACTTTAGGTGGTGATAGAAGGGAATACGGATTTGGGAAATTGCGTCATGGCTTGGCTTATGGGCAAAAATCACATCCAACCTATGGAATCAGAGGAGCTGTGGCCCAGTTTGATGTAGTGAAAGCTTCAGGATTGGTTCCCAACAGAGATTCCATGGAAACACAAAATCATATCAATATGACTACCAAAGGAAAATTGATGATGGCAGATACCTGTACCAGTCCAGATGATCTTGTAGGGAGAATTGTAACTGCTGCTCATTCAGGGAAGAGGTTTTATGTTGATTCTATACGCTATGAAATGACAGCAGAGAACTCTTTCCCTAGGAAAGAAGGTTATCTCGGTCCTCTGGAATACAGTTCATATGCTGATTACTACAAGCAAAAGTATGATGTAGCATTATCTTTTACATTATATTAGTCTTCTAGTATTTTCTCTTTTGTTTTTATTTTATTTTTATATCCAGCCTAGCCTACCTATTCCATCTTTCCTTACTCTTTTGTTTGTTTCTTAAAATATGTTACTGATAATATGTTGGCCACATTGCACCTATAATGTTGTGCAGGAAGACGAGGAAGCTAATCTTAATCTGTGAAGGAGGCATCTGTTGTCACCTGCAATAGTGAGGGCTTTATCGAGAATGCCCCATGGAAAGTGACAATAGCATGCTGATCCTTCCAGATTACAGAAGCTTTTTGTCTCTTCCTGCACAACTCAGGGTGCATATGGCTACTGGTTCTCTTTTACCGCTTTTGATTAGATATGGTGTTGATTTGGCTTACAAGCAACAACCTCTTATAAGAGGGCGTGGTGTATCATACTGCAAGAATCTTTTGTCCCCTCGATTTGAACACAGTGAAGGTGCTCTCCCATAATTCCTATTCCGCAATTATTGAGCTTTTCCACAGATTTGTAGATCTTATTTAATGGAGAATGATGCGTGATTGTAGGACATGAAGATGAAACTGAAGAGACCCACGACAAAACTTACTATGTTTTCCTTCCTCCAGAGCTATGCCTAGTACACCCACTGCCTGGATCACTCGTTCGTGGTGCTCAGAGGCTGCCTTCAATAATGAGGAGGGTTGAAAGCATGCTGCTTGCAGTTCAGCTTAAGAATATGATAAATTATCCTGTCCAGGCTTCAAAGGTATCTTCTCAGCTCAAGGTAGTTAGCTTTTAATTCTAGTTTCTGCAGTTAACCCATGCCTTCTACATTAACAGATCTTGGAAGCCTTGACCGCTGCCTCTTGCCAGGAGACTTTCTGCTATGAAAGGGCAGAGCTTCTAGGAGATGCTTACCTGAAATGGGTTGTTAGTCGCTTTCTTTTCCTAAAACATCCACAGAAACATGAAGGCCAGCTTACTAGGATGAGACAACAAATGGTCAGTAACATGGTATTATATCAGTACGCATTAAGTAAAGGTCTTCAATCATATATCCTAGCAGATCGTTTTGCCCCATCCAGATGGGCAGCTCCTGGGGTGCTACCTGTCTTTGATGAGGATACAAAGGATGAGGAGTCATCTTTATTTGACCAGGAGCGTTCCATTTTTAAGACCGAGAGGATGGACAACACTGATGAATTTGAGGATGAAATGGAAGATGGTGAGCTTGAGAGTGATTCAAGTTCTTACCGAGTTCTGTCTAGCAAGACACTTGCAGATGTTGTGGAAGCACTGATTGGGGTATATTATGTTGAAGGTGGTAAGAATGCTGCTAACCACCTTATGAAATGGATTGGTATTCACATAGAGATCGATCCTGATGAGATGGAATGTATAACAAAGCCATCCAATGTTCCAGACAGCATACTTAGGAGTGTTGATTTTGATGCTTTAGAAGGTGCTCTAAATATTAAGTTTAAAGACAAGGGGCTGCTGATAGAATCCATAACTCATGCCTCCAGACCATCTTCAGGAGTATCCTGTTATCAGCGGTTGGAGTTTGTTGGAGATGCTGTCTTGGACCATCTTATAACCAGGCACTTATTTTTCTCGTACACAGATCTGCCACCAGGACGTCTGACTGACCTTCGAGCTGCTGCTGTAAACAATGAAAATTTTGCACGTGTTACAGTCAAACACAATCTTCACCTGCATCTGCGACATGGGTCCAGTGCCCTAGAAAAACAGGTTTTATTTCTCCCCACTGACTTCATTTATTAGTCAGTACTTGGATATGGATCATGTAATCTACTTCTCTTAGTTTCTTGAGCAAGTTGTTGGTGATCTTTTGGTGTCCATGGTCCACTTGACATTGTGCTTTTGATTGTCCACAGATTAAAGATTTTGTGAAGGAAGTTCAAGATGAATTGTCAAAACCAGGGTTTAACTCTTTTGGTCTTGGAGATTGCAAAGCTCCCAAGGTCCTTGGTGACATCCTTGAATCTATTGCTGGTGCCATTTTTCTTGACAGTGGGAGGAATACTGCTGTTGTTTGGAAGGTTAGCACCCATAGCTTTTAAGCATAGACCCTTTCTTCCTATATTAAGTTTTACGCCAAAATGGGGAAAATTTGATGATTGTTTTTTCAATTTTCCCAGGTTTTTCAGCCTCTTTTGCATCCTATGGTTACACCCGAGACTTTGCCAATGCATCCTGTGCGTGAGCTTCAAGAGCGATGCCAGCAGCAGGCTGAAGGCTTGGAGTATAGAGCAAGTCGTGCTGGAAATTTAGCCACTGTTGAAGTATTCATTGATGGGGTACAAATAGGGGCTGCTCAAAATCCACAGAAGAAAATGGCACAGAAATTAGCTGCCCGAAATGCCCTTGCTACTTTGAAAGAGAAGGAAGAGAGTAAAATTCAGGAGAAAAATGATGAAAAGGAGACAAAGAATGGGAACCAGACATTTACTAGACAAACATTAAATGATATATGTTTGCGGAGAAACTGGCCTATGCCATTCTACAGGTACGAAATTATAAATCAACTTATATATAGCACTTTCATTGGATGGTTAAAATAGAGTTAAATGGCTTGACATGATTATTAATTTATATTACTTGTAGGTGTGTGAGTGAGGGTGGTCCTGCACATGCAAAGAGGTTTACATTTGCAGTGCGAGTGAATACTACTGATAAAGGCTGGACGGATGAATGTGTTGGAGAGGCAATGCCAAGCGTCAAGAAGGCCAAAGACTCAGCTGCTGTTCTTCTCTTGGAACTAATAAACAAATTATACTCGTCATAGAAGATATATGGATGGATGGTTGGTTGTCAAATCATTAATCTACCATGCCCCAATCAGAACCAGTGGTTGTTTAATAAATTACTAGATTTTACAAATTGGGAAAAAAATTGTATCTAATTATTTGTGCTTCCAATCAAAAAGATATGGAAGTTATAATCTACATTTCCCTTTTTCTACTAGCATATAAACCTGAGTCCATCACAATATCTTATCTTATTATATTAATTAAATTTATTAAAATAGACCCTCAAATTTGTTTGTCATATAATCAAAATTGTGCCACGTTCTCCAGTAATCCAATGTATCATTCCCTAAATTCTTCCTTGGCTTCACCTCTGAGTTCTTTCTCATTCTCAGCTTTCTATAACCATATTTCATTAGCAAGTTACAAAATACCATTAAAATAATTTGATACCTTTTATAAAACATCCATTTTGGTCTCACTTAACCTCGTGTTTCTTCTTGAGATTGCAATCCTCATTTCTCTCTCTAAAGGATGATCCACAAACCTTTTGTCTTCCGAATCCTAACAATGTTTCTTAAGTTCACTTGCTAAAAGTTCATCTCACTCATTTCAACTTTCTTTTACATGTATGCTTGCTTTATTGCACAAAAATAAAATTCTTTTCATTCATCAATTCAAACAATTTTATCTTTCATACTCACATTGTGTTTTTACTTTCTCTTTCTATTGCTTTGATTTTTGTGTCAATACACCTATATTTCTATGAAAACTATTTGAGACAATTTTATGACAACTTTTATTTCACCTCTTTCTATTAGTTAAAAACAATAGAGAAAAAAGAAGAGAGATAATAATAACATAATGTGAGTACGAAAGAGTTATTAGAAAGTTGCCACAAAATGATTGTACAAATATCATTTCTCTTCATGCATATATATTGAATTGGACTAAATTGGTGCATCTATATCTCAACATATGCTTAGCTTGATCCCTCTTTTGTTGATTACTCAATATAGCCAGCTGCCAAAAGGTCAAATCTAATTAAATTGAAATTGTAGCAAAGTATTTATGTATATTAGACTGGTAGTCAGTCCAAGCGGTTTGGAACTAATATGGAGTATGCTGTTGTGTCTGCGTTTTGTCCAATGTTAAATGTGGAACTAGAGCTTTTTCTTGGAGCTGAAAATCTTTCTTGGTTTTATTCCTTTTGTAAAATAACTTTCACAAAAACATCGGATTGCACTTTTCAAATTCCTTAATTGTTTGTGTCAATTCTCTCTCTCTCTTTTACTTGTTCCAAAAGTGCAACATAGGCTCTTGCTTATGAATATGGATGTTTCACCAAGTTAGAAGTGGAAAGAGAAGTCTTCACATGCACTACACACATTTTTGTGTATAATGGCCTTTTATATTCTTTTAATTATTTTTCAACCTAACCTTTTCTTTTTTATATGTTAATTTGATAAATGTATTTGCCAGTATGTAAGGGAAGAAACTTCAAACATCTTGCAATTTTTTATGGTATGAAGATTACATGAGAAGCATTACATTACATTACATATCAAGCGCAGTTGATTGTCATTTTCCACTTGATGAACCAATCAAGTGGTATATTATCCAACTAAATAAAAAATAAAAAATAATAGTGTAGTGTAGACATGGTTGATCAAAAGGTACTTTTGAACTGTGTAGATTACAGCTTATTCTGATTAATTAATGGAGATTGGAGAACAACATTCTTGTCTATCGCCTCAAGGTGTGCAGAATATATTCCGCGTAAAGATCCCTGCGCCAAATCATTGATAAGATATTAAAGAAACAGATATGATGCAGATTGCAATAATTCAACATATGTTACAGGTAAAGCAATAATTATCCATGTGACTGACAGCATTTCATTACTGAAATGCTGTAATTTTTTGTACCATAAATTCTGTTTAAATTGGACACATTAAAATTAAATTTGTTGAGATATACTGACATTGAGTACTGGATGGCTTCAACAGCAGTGCTTGGAGGTAGAAAATCATTCACTGCCACCTCCTTGTTCTCATTCTTTTTGTCTTAGCACTATGTTAAGAAAAAACACTCACGTTGTGAAGAAAATATATTATTTCTTGTTTTCAAATTATTGTGTAGGAAATAGTCAAAATAGATGTCATTTTCATCATTTCCTATAAGAAAATTCTGAGAACAAGGAAAGTGAAAACAATGTGGTATTTTTATGATTAAAAATAAATGAAGAAATCAAATATGTTCCTATACAAACAAAAAATGGAATTAAGATTGTAGCAAAATTTTCAACCAAGATTGTTATGGATACAGTCTTCAAAAAAGCGTCGAATTTCCATGATGCGATGAGGTGCAAGTTCCTTGTAGTCAGTAAAGTGCTTATATTCTGGATCATCAGCACATACTGCAATGATTTTATCATCTTTCTCTCCCTGTGTCAATAGCACAAATTTGTTATTGGAAATGGGGAGAAAAGTTTTTTAGGGTGAAAAACCAAATAGATACGATATGATACCTGATCAATCATTGGCATGAGTCCAATGGCTCTGGCTCGCAGGAAACAACCAGGAAGGACGGGCTCCTATCAATATCAGTTAACAAATTTAACTTAATACATTCTTTAAAGATAACTAAGTACATATTTAATAGGTTCCACGTGTCGATGGTTAACAATTCCAGAAGAGTCATTATAATACGAGTATACAATACAATGCTTTAAAAATTATGGCATTTTCCTCTTCTTATTAAGGTGAAGATAATTCAAACTATGATAATTATCTGGATGATCAACTAAGGACTCAAAAGTTTTATGTTTCAACTTGCAACTAATAAAAGAAGGAGCTATATAGATAGAATAGGATATATGGTTTTTCAGGGTTAGCATTACTGTGTTGGTATTAGCATGATCGTCGTGCAATTTTTCAATGCTAATGCTACCCTTTAAAACATAATAAACACTAACAGGACTAATTACCCCTTGTATAAAGGTATATAAATTTATCCCATAGATGCTGTTGTAAATTGTAATGGTGAATTTCCAGCTTTGTAATCTAAGAGTTTGAATGTATACTATAGCCTAAAAAAATGAATATGAATTTGAGATGATAATTGTTTACCTGCATGAGAACCAGGACATCAATTGGATCATTGTCTTCACAGAGTGTGCGAGGGATAAAACCATAGTTATGAGGATACACAACTGAAGAATACAAAATTCGATCAACCTGAGCAATGTTCAAATGTTAAGAAGAGCAATCTAAAGACAGACAGACAAATTGATAAGGAAAAAAGTCATCTGTTTCAAATTACAACATTTCAATAAGCAAGCAGGAAATTGGTTTGTACCTTAATTAATCCAGTTTTCTTGTCAAGTTCATATTTGACCTTGCTTCCTTTAGTGATCTCCACAACCTGTAACAATATTTAGCAGGTACTACTACAGTCAAGTGCAATGACTGCAGCATAGAATCTCCCTAAATTTAATTGTGAAAACAACTGGACTTGAATATGTTTGTTGTCCCTCAAAATATGATAATTTTCATTTTTAGCTTCCCATAATTTTTCAAAAGTGAGATGGAAAACTGAGCCCCAATAACAAAAATTATGATATTGTGAGGGACTTAAATCATGGAATAATGTTGGATGTCACAAAAATTGTTTTACAACTTGGTGATGAAGGCATTCAAGGAAACATGTTATTCACTATACCCTCCATGTTTTCCGACAAAGACACTAGTTAGTTGGTTAATTTATTAGCTGGAGTCTTTCATGATTAAATCAGTCATAATAAATAAAAACCAAATCATTGCCTTGTTTTCTACAGGTAACAGAAAATGTAATAAATGTGGCAAACAAGTACACATTTCAAAGGAAGCAGATGATGTGAACTTACACAATTGAAAATATGGGGAGCTCCAGGTCCTGCATATTGAATTGAAATTGAAATAAAGAACGTGTTCGACCTTATTTAAATCTTAAAATGTAGTAAATAGAATGCAAGTGGGAAGATAAATATGTACCAATTTCAAGATCATGCCAAGGGTGTGCAGCAACTGATCTCCTTGACAAAGATGAAAGAATCCTTTCATTCAAACGGGGTACTGGACGGTGAATTTCTTGAACATTTTCTTGAACTTCTTGAACTTCTTGATCATGCTCACTCATCTATAAACACATGTCATTGTAAAATCATAAATAAATAAAATGGCAAGCATGATGCATGCAATGCAACAAGTAAAAGAAAAGAAAGACACACACACCTTGAACAAGAGTGGATATATATAAATTAACGAAAGAGAGAATAAGAAAGATTGGAGTAAAGTGTTATGATTGATATATTTATTTATATAGAGAGGGATTTGAAGGAAAGAAGGCAAACTTGGTCAAAACGCCTCTTTATAGGAGACATCTTCGCTTACCAGTCCACTTGTTTTGTCCAAATTTCACTGTTTGTTACTTCTTTTACTTTTTCTTAAAGCCAAGTAAAAAATCAAATTAATAATAAAGATTGACGCCTCTTGATATATTTTTATTAATCACTGGACTCTAACCCGTGCGATGCATGAGTTTTGTATATAAATATCATATTGACTGTACATTTAATACTATGTTGGCCCCCTATGTTTGCCTCCGTAGCAATTTTGGCCCTCTATTAAAAAAAACCACTTTCTAGCCCCCAACTTTACCCCCTTTTGCAACTCAGTAGCCCCCTCCTATTTTGACTGGGTCAAAGCCCATTTGGCTTACAGCTAGGCTAATTTAGTTGCCACGTGGATTATAATAAATTTAAAATAAAATAAAAACAAAAAAAAGGAATTAAAAAGAAAACGACACGTGAGGAGAGAGGAGAGGGATAACGGTCAGATTTTAGGGTTTTTAAACCCCAAAATCCATCGTTCTTCTCCAAATCGCAGCTCCTCCATCGTTCTTCTCCAATCCTTCATCTTCTTCGTCGATCAACTTTGTTTTCCTTCATCTTATTTTTTCGTCCTTAATCGTGTCCAGAAAACGAAAATGGGTAGTGAATCTTCTTCATCTAGTGTCCAGAAATGTAGAACAAGGTTGGTATGTGATTGTGGTTCTGAAGCTCCATTAGTAACTGCTTGGACTTATGAGAACCCAGGTAGGAGATTCTATGGTTGTGGGAGGTATTTTCAGAGAAGAAAATGCAACTTTGTCAGATGGTATGACCCTGAAGTGCCTGACAGACAAAAGAAAATTATTCCAACTTTGTTGAAGAAGAGTGACGAATTGCAGGACAAAGAAAGAAGTCTTGCAAAGGCGAAGGCTGTCATAGTTGTTTTAGGAGTTATGTTGTTGATCTCTCTCTGTTGTAATCTGGTTTGATGTTGTAGTGTGTACCAAAAAAATGGTGTTTAGTTAAGCCTTAGTTAGTTTTAGGTGTTACGTGTAATGATCTAGAATATGTAATCATCTGTGTTTGGAAAATGAATGGATTAATGTTGGTTAATATTTGTTGTTTGAAATCTGCATTTCTTTTGTCATAAGAATATCATAGTATAATGTGAACGATTTGTTGTTTGAAATTTGCCTTTCTTTTGTGATAAGAATAGGCTATAAGAATATCATACCATAATGTGAAAGAGTTTATACAAAGCAATCATAATGATATAGCACCATAATATAAGTCACAAAATGTGGTCTTAATCATAACATAATAAGTCACCATAATCATATAGAAACCAAAGTGTACTTAAGCATACATGAAGGAAAAACAGAACCAAAGTAGTAGCAATATTGTACTTAATGATACAGACTTAATACCAAACCAAAATAAGTAACCAAATTGTATTGTTAAAGGCCTACAATCCAAAATGAAGACTATAATAAACAAGCTTCCTCATCACACTTTGTTAACTGACTGCTGAGTCCCAATTGCTTCTGCATCATCAAGCTTCCTCTTGACACCAGTGGTCCTAACTTTCCTAGGCACAAGAA
>Ga0228710_1005447_pt1 | contig 19761 bp, 12 predicted proteins | sample MedpolnodulmetaG_FD_177995 | JGI IMG/M metagenome (GOLD analysis project Ga0228710, IMG submission 177995) | Root nodule microbial communities from Medicago polymorpha collected in Santa Monica, California, United States - pink nodules | ecosystem: Host-associated > Plants > Roots > Nodule... | reverse complement strand
TCCTTGCTCTTTTTTTTTTTTTGGCATTGGTCCCTGCACTTAATAAAACTTTTGGCATTAGTCCTTTTGTTAAGTATCTGTTAAAAAAAAACCAAAACTAACGGTGTGCCATGTGGACCAATCATGGCATGCCACATGACACACTAAAAGACAAAAAAAATCCAACTTTTTAAGTTAAAAATATCATTAGTCCCTGCACTTTCAACATTTTTTGATATTAGTCCCTGCACTTTGGTATTGGTCCCTGAATTATTTTTATTTCTTAAAAAAAACATTCAATTGAATTATAATGTTTTATTATTGTTTTGTTCATTATTTTTATTGGAATAGTCATAAAAAAAATCTTTTTTAAAAAATTGATTAAAGCTTAATAAAAGATTTTTTTTGATTTTATTTTAAAAAGAACAAAATATCTTACTTATACCTTTTATTTGACAATAAATATCTTAGCTTGTTTCCTCAAAAAAAAAATCTTAGCTCGTTTTTTTAAAAGGGAAATAAATATCTTACTTATCTCTACTACTTTTTATATAATGAATAAACTTTTTTTTAGAGTAAAAAAAGGTGTAGTAATTCCAATGTGGAGTACAAATGTGTAGTAATAAATATCTTACTTATCTTAGAAATTCTATTTTTGTAACTAAAATATATTATTGGAGTACAAATTGTGTGAACAACTTTTATATTTATTAAACTTACTTATTACAAGTAATATCGTGACTGATGTTATACAATTGTTATTTTTCAAGTTAAGTTTTATTAAACTTTCTTATTTTTTAAAAAAGATTTTTCTGATTTTATTTTATTTTATGATTATTCTCAATAAAAATGATGAACAAAACAATAATAAAACATAATAATTTCATTGAATGTTTTTTCAAAAAATAAAATAAAATAAGGGATCAATACCTAAGTGCAGGGACTAATATAAAAAAATGTTGAAAGTGCAGGGACTAATGATATTTTTAAGTTAAAAAATAAAGAATAAAATAATAGTTAAAAAGTTGATTTTTTTGTCTTTTAGTGTGCCACGTGGCTTGTCATGATTGGTCCACGTGGCACACCGTTAAATTTGGTTTTTTTTAATAGATATTTAACAGAAGGACTAATGCCTAAAGTTTTATAAAGTGTAGGGACCAATGTTAAACAAAAAAAGTTCAGGGACCAAAACCAAAATTGAGTAAAAGTGCAGGGATTAAACACACCTTTAACCTAAAATTTAACATATGTTATGCCTAAGACATGTTAACAAATTCTTTATAACAAAACATATGTATGTAAAATATTTAAAAAAATATGCATTCATTACTTTTTATTAACATATGATTATAAAGATTACAACTTGCAAAAAATAATACTTGTGATCAAAATATAAAATGCAGAGTTCTTGTATAAATCATATTTTATTTTCATTCATATGTTAGAATATCAAGAAAATCATCATTAAAAGAATTCAAAATAAGTTTTGTCTAATGTTGATTGATTGATTCTCTTCTTACCTTCATCCACAGAGAATATAATTTTTTAGTATGGTTCATCAAACGAAAATTCTACTGATCGATTCACATTTGAAATTGAATTATATACATTACCATTGAATTCTCACAACATTATGTAATTTTTTTTTTACCCTTTACCTTTTCTTGGATATATATGTGAAATATTCCCTCTGAAATGAATATAAGCAAAAATGATAGTCGTAAAGTTGATGTGTGGGGACTAAAATTTTAACCACATACATTGACTTTTTGTCTATCACTTTTATTTATATTTCATTATGGAAAGAGAATTTTATAAATATCAGTGAATATCATAAAAGTATTCAATAAATTATTTTAAGAAAATTTTAAAACTCTTTCGATACTTCGTGAGTGCGTATCAACAACTATATACATACTATTGGTATTTGATAGTTGATTCCTTTGATTATTGGGCTTCATAACATTTACTCCACCTTCCCTATATATAGTCCCCTTTTGTCTTTTTCGCGTTTCTTAAATTTTTTTGTTAGCACAACTAATATGTCTATTTTGTGTGTAGATATAATAAATTATCTTTTGTTTGTATGTGTACTAAATTTGATTTTTGATATTTCAAAAAAAGTTAGTACTATTAATTAGGGGTATGTTTAGGAGGAAAAAAAAGCATCAAATGATTTGTATAAGAGCTTATATTTAGGAAAAAAAATATTCTCAAAGAGTGTTTATAATTAGGGTAGAGGGAGTAATATATTGTTTTTGGGGTCATATTAACCAGTGACCTCGAGTCATTATTTAAGAAAGTTAAAAATAAATTTTTTCCATTAAAAACAACAACTTTTTTATTTTCATAAAGTGAAACATTTCACGTTTCATCATTTCTCACTACAAAATTTCTATATTAGTCTCCTTAACTACCTCCGCGGGAGCACTAGTTAACATTTTCCATTGTTTATTTTTGAGAGGCCTTTAATAGATTGCTTTAACACACACACATATCAATTGACATCACAGTTTCTGATTTGTTACTCCCTCGTCTCACATTAGGTGTGTCATTTGAGTTTTAAACAGTTATCATGTAAATGATTAATAGTGTTGGTTTTACTAGTAAAATATGTATCATTTACTAAAACACACTTATTAATTATAGTTAGCGGAATAGTTATAGATGATTCAAATGCAATAAATAACGATATGCTAATGGAAAAAATAAATAAATGTTGTATTAGTATTATAAAATGGACAAATAATTTGAGACAATTAAAAAAGATGACAACTAATTTGAGATGAATGAAGTATTATGACATCTACGATAACTTTTTTTTTTTACCACTTATCAGTATTATAAAATTTATAAGACATTAATTTTGATATATTTTATTGACATATCAAATGATATCATATTAATGTTAAATTTTATAGACATGATTTATTTGTTAATAATTTTCAATTCAATTGTAGATTTTATAATACGAATATTTGGTTAAAAATTACTCGAGTTGTCATGTACATCTTATGGCTACTATTATTACCAAAAACCTACTTTTTAGACTCATTGAATAAATGATGTATGTGGTCTATATTATAGACTACATATATAATTTATTTAATAAATCTAAAAAGTTGATTTTTGCTTATAATAGTGACCGAATGATGTTTTAAATTTAACACGCACTGTAGTGGGTGGGCACGTGTTTGTGTTGAGAGAGAATTTTATCATTCATTGTAATCTTATCTGACTTGAGAGATTAATCTCTACGTCTACACATGCAAGATATCTAGTTCACATCAATTTATCATTTATTATAGTCATACCTGACAGATTAATCTCTCCAATTACGTACATACCATATTCAATTTACATCAAATATATACCTTCACATTGACACACACATGCATTTATAAATTAGAGTCCGACTAACTTGAGCAATATTGTAAATGTTAAAGCAGTTAAAAATAATATTTTTTATTAAAAAATAACAATTATTTATTAACAATTATTTTATTTAATATAAAATACATAAATTCTAATATAATTTGTTATTTTAAATTTTTTAACATGCAAATTTTCACGTGATAGAAAAATCCATGACTTATTAGTTTTTTTTTACAGATCCATAACTTATTAGTATATGTAACTTTTGTTAGTAAATCGCCAGACATATTCCATTAATAGGGATGGTTCAACTGTCCAAATAATTAAATTCAACGGTTCACATCATACATTCAAAAATGAAGTATCAAAGCCAATTTGCTCTCCTTTTAAATTCCACGAATAGATCATCATGAAGATATTGATGGATTCTCTTATTTTTAAAATTGAATAAGAGAACTTTACTTATCACAACCGTACTCTGTATTTTAGTGTCACTTCCATTAACCGCAAGTTAATACAAAAGAATCCATAAGTCCTAGCTTAACGGATAAAATGTCGAAATTGTTAGGTCGGATGCTATGGCCGGAGTTTAAACCTCAGTACCTCCATTTATGTGTGTGAGTTTATAATGACTTTGTCATTTCATCTACCTACCAAAAAATAAATAAATACAAAAGAAAAATCAATATAGAGAGGCATTTTTTTTTACAAGAGAGGGTTGAAGCCTAAATGAGAAAACTAAACAATTAAACGAATATTTCTAAGCATACAAGTCTCAGAGATGTCATCAAAGAGAACATTATTGAATTCATTAGGAGGGGTCTCTAAAAGAATGAAATTTCAAAAATTTATGGTAATCGACGGATTCAGATTCGCAAGCAATGCATGTTATTTTTTCGTTGACGGGTGTCTATGACGCCCCGTGTTTGGTCATTTTTCGTTTACATTGTTCATGTGTGCGCTATTGATTCAGATCATGAATTTATAAACATAATTGTTCCGGTTGTGGGGCTAAAAATATGGGCCATTTTGCCGAATTGTCAAGCTTCATGTATCTTTAACTGATTCTAACACTCCCACGATCTTCTTGAATCTTAGTTGTACTCGAGAAAGACTCAGTAGATCACATCGAACTATTTCTATTTCGACTAGTCTTCATTACAACAACATAAAATCAGAAGCAAAAACACAAACAATACAAAAAGTAACAATACAAAAACAAAAACCAAAGCCGCCTCAAAGCCAACCGATCTAAGAACAAAACATAGCTGAATAACCTCCGAGGAAACGACTAGTCTTTATCTGCCTACCTAGGAAATGACTAAACTTAAGTCAGCTGCTTGTCGTTTTTGACTAACAACTTATGCTCTGTTTGGTAAGACATGAATTTGAGCTTAATTATGAATTATAGTTATAAGCTCACATGATTAAAAATAACCTATTTTGTAGCTTTTATTTTTGCACGAGCTTATAATTTATTTTAATGGACTTATAACAGTTTGCGATAAGCTAATTCGAGTAACTTATAACTTATCATTTTTTATTTTAATTTTACCCCTATAATCTTAATTGTAAAAATATTAATTAAAACATTTTTTTAGGTTAAATATGTATTTGGTCCCTATAAATATACAAACTTTTTGTTTTAGTCCTCTAAATTTTTTCTTCAACTTTTAGTCCCCTATACAATTTTTAATCACTACTTTTAGTCCTATTTTTAAGTTAATTTTTGTATTTTTTTAATGAAACTATGCAGAAATGTATAAAATATTGTAAAAATCCCTAATTTTTTTTTTAACAAACATCAATTAAATATGAATTATTAACCACCAAAAATATAAAAATTCATATGTAATTCATGTTTTGTTAAAAAATTCTAATTTTTTTTGGATGATTTTCTTATAATATTATAAATTTTTCTGCAAATTTTTATTCAAAAATATGAATTTTCTACGTATGAATTCACTTTAAAGAGAGACAAAAAATAAAGATGAAAAAGTTTTGGAGAACTAAAAGTTGAAGGAAAACTCTAGAGGAAATAAAACGAAAAATTAACATATTTATAGGAAGCAAAAACATATTTAACTTTTTTTTTTAATGTAATTTCATATTTATAAGCTACTTTTGCTTCTGTTACCAAAAAAAATATTTATAAGCTACTTTTATTTTTATCATTATAAATTTTTCTACAAATTTTTATTCAAAAATATAATTTTCAACATATGAATTCACTTTAAAGGAGAGACAAAAAATAAAGATGAAAAAGTTTTGGAGAACTAAAAGTTGAAGGAAAACTCTGGAGGAAATAAAACGCAAAAATTCACATATTTATAGGAAGTAAAAACATATTTAATTTTTTTTTTAATGTAATTTCATATTTATAAGCTACTTTTGCTTCTTGTTACCAAAAAAAAATATTTATAAGCTACTTTTATTTTTATCATTATAAATTTTTCTACAAATTTTTATTCAAAAATATAATTTTCAACATATGAATTCACTTTAAAGGAGAGACAAAAAATAAAAATGAAAAAGTTTTGGAGAACTAAAAGTTAAAGGAAAACTCTAGAGGAAATAAAATGCAAAAATTAACATATTTATAGGAAGCAAAAACATATTTAACTTTTTTTTAATGTAATTTCATATTTATAAGCTACTTTTATTTTTATCAATCAAGAATATTTTTAGATGTATACAACTCTATATAATTTTTGGATATTGGATTCAAACATGATTATAATTCCACTTAGAATTGAAAGTCAACATAAAGCTCTAATTAGGCTGTGTAGTTGATCAAAACTTAACAGCGGTTGTAAGCCGCTAAACAATATATGTTTTGAAGACGAGCAAGTAAGTAACGTTTACAAATTGCTAACGCAACCACTCATGCAAATACAATCAAGATTGAGTGCAAGAAAGTTCTATAATCCTTCGATTAGATTTTGTTAGTTCAGCAATCACATGGTGTGTTTTTTTATTCTATATATTTTTTTTCAACATTTCTTCTTATTCTTTATTCTATCAAATATATACTAAAAATTGGAATTTTATTGTTTATTTAAGCTAAATTTTAAGGTCTAAAAAAAGAGTAAAATCCATGCTTAAGGTCTATCAAATATATTCTATCAAATGTATCCCTATAAACTTATTGATGTTATTTATAAACTAGTCTGTATACCCGTGCGACGCATGAGAAACTAATATAGATAACTTTGTAATTAGATTTATATGTTGAAGTTCTTTTTTTGAGGGATACATTGAAGCATTTTAAAGCTGATTTACTTAATATAAAAATTAAAAAGAAGCAAGATCAATAATTATCATGTTCCTTATTATAAAATCAAGCAACATATTCAACCAAACAACATTCGAATGACACTGGAGTAGACAAACACACTACAACACCATAGTTGAAACTTTCAACATAAATAATGTATAATGTAATAAGCAACATCAGAAGAAAAACACATGCCGAAAATTATACAGAGAAGAAACAATAAAATAAAAACCAAATATTCTGAGCCATGCTGCAAATATGAAAAGTAGCAGGCCACACAAATCAACCAAACATTGTAAAAAACAGTTAAAGTGTATAACAATTGATAGAAAATAAAACGGCAAACAATATGCGAAACCGAAGCATATAATTATCTCAGAAAATTATCGATTAAATACGACGGTTATTCCATAAATCTAGAAAAATGGATTTTTACTTATTCAATAGATCTTAGAAACATATTTATAAGATAAAATGATTTATTCTTTCAAATTCACAACTGACGGAAGATAACAAATGCTTAACAGGAAAGAACACACACAACTAAGTGTATCAATCACATAATATTTATCTACCTAAACAGTTAAAAATTATTTTGTTCTCGCAGAGTGAGGGATTAGACTTGTCTACAATACTTCTCAAACAAAAAAAATGTTAAATTATTCAAACTATTTTAGTAACAGCTAAAATCAAATAAACTAAACAAAAATAAAAAATAAACTAATATTGTTTAATTGAATAATCCAATTAGGTCTAAGTTGAAAGCTATGGTCGATAATCATTCATACTTATGAATTCATGTTATATATGATCAGTATATACAAAACATTAAGAACAATTTAATTGAATAAAACTAGATCAATATTCACATGCAACAGAGTTTCACAACCCACATGGTTAAAACAAGTCTACATCAGAATCATCTCTAGACTTAATCTCTAGTGATTTAGCTACTCATAATAAAAATTACAAATAACAAAATCAATTGAAGCATAATAACATACACATGATTGACTGAGTTTGGTGGAATGGCCACCCCTTTAGTCTTGTGCTCTTAAAATCATTTTTCATATCTCCAAAATTCAAAACCCTTTTCTAAAAAATGTGTTTAGTATATATATGCCAAGTTATGGGCGTAAAAAATCGTGTCACAGTTGTGAAAATCGTGACACGATGACCTTCTTATCCTTCCAAAACCTTCTAGATGCTCCTCAAAATCGTGTCACGATTATGTCATTGTGACACGATTATATAAGCAAATAGATTCTTCCATACTGGGTAGAAAATCGTGTCCCGACTACAAAATTGTGACGCGATGCAATAAATCCAACTTCTTTGATATTTTTTTTTGCCTTTTTTACCTTCAGGCCGTCTAAAATTGCTACAGACTCAATATAAAATCAAAATAAGTCCAAAAAAGTACGTAACGACAACATGCCATCTTCTATGAAGTGAATGATGTTTTTATTTCTTATTAGAAAAATTTCAATTTATAAGATATACAATTATGCTTACAAGACTTTATTTATTTGTAGACGAAGCGACAAATATCAGAGTATGCTCTCTCACATTAATTTAAAGGAATTCAAGTTTAAACCAGAAATATTATGAAAGATGTATTTAATCTAACAATGTTGATATTTTCAATTGTCTCTGTCATACAAATTGCTTAAAAGATGTTTTACTATCTTCATATACATTTTTCATAAATTTAGAAGATTAATAGCCTGTTTGTTTATGCTTTGGCAAATGAATAGATGTGCGTTTACTGAGAAGCTACAAATATTAGCTTCACAATATCACATTTAATTTTGCCTTGTGACGTGAAAATTATGCCTCCAGTGCACATCCAAACAATGGCTAAGTGTTTTTTTTTTTGGACGAGATTGTGAAAATCACATCTTCCACAACAATTTTAACAAAAGCATACACTTTTATGATTTCAACAACAAAACTCACCGCTCATCGCCTCATCTAAAACTGCACTAATTTTTAATCTATCCATACAATTTCAAATACTATAAAATAGTAGCGATTTAGTCTTTGTGAACAAAATGTTGGACACCGTTTGCGGCGTTGTCTCTAAAACAAAATTTCTTGTCATAAATAGGTTTCCAACTTATGCCAACCGATAACAACCCATCACCAAACTCCACTAAACCAAGTTACCTTATTCGTATAATTCTTCCCGTCTTTATTATAAGATATATTTTTTTAAATAATTGATCATATTTATAAGAACACAACTTTTAAGAAGTAATTATTACTTAAATGATAGGGTTAACTTGTGTCCTTATAGCACATGTTAAGAAACCAAAAAAAAAAAAATTCTCTAAAATCTTGTACATTTAATTTATTAAAAGGTTAAAGATTAAATGTAATACACATATTCCAATAAATTATTTTTATATTTGATTTATTAACTCGTGCCTTAAAGGTACAAGTCAATAATTCCCTTGCTTAAAAACCTTTTAATATTATTAGTTGATGTATTTTTTTTTCTTTCACTATCACAAGAAAGCAATTTTTTTTATATATCTACAATTTATTACACATGAGTAGATGGTAAACGAACAATAAGCTATATCGTTAGACGTTTTTGAATGTATTTTTAAATAGAAGAATTAATTACACATAAATATACATTGATGTATTTATTGTTTCACAACTTTTTACAAATATATCTGTAAAAATACTTAAAAAGTTACAATAATTAATAATTATATTAATTTTGTTGTTTCCTGATTTTCCTTCTTATTATAATAAGGACCAGAGTGACTAACCTCTTTCTCATATATAAATAAAACACTCTTCCTATAGTCATCATTCATCAACTTCCTTGCTTAACCACATAAGGTAGTGAGATAGAAATCATGGTGAATCTTGTGGCAGCACAAAAACCATTGATGCATGGGCTAATGAAAATGGCAGGGATACGTCCCTACACAGTAGAGATAGAATCAGGAACAATAATGAATTTTTGGGTACCTTCAGAAACCATAACAAAGCCGAAGAAAAAAGAAGAAAAACCCAAAATCACTTCAAAACCAAATAAACCCGTGGTTGTTCTAGTACACGGTTTTGCCTCTGAAGGAATAGTAACATGGCAGTTTCAAGTTGGTGCATTAACAAAAAAGTACGCTGTTTATGTTCCAGATCTTATATTCTTCGGAGGTTCTACCACAGACAAAACAGAAAGATCACCTAGGTTTCAAGCAGAGTGTTTGGCAATTGCTTTAAGGAAACTTGGTGTTGAAAAATGTATTGTTGTTGGTTTTAGCTACGGTGGAATGGTGGCTTTTAAAATGGCTGAGATGTATCCTGATTTGGTTCAAGCTATGGTTATATCTGGATCCATTTTGGCTATGACTGATTCTATTAGTGTGAGTTCTTTGCAAGAACTTGGATTTTCTTCTTCTTCTGAGCTTTTGTTGCCTAATTCTGTTAAAGGACTTAAGGCACTTTTGTCTGTTGCTGCTCACAAAAAACTTTGGTTCCCGGATCGTTTACACAAAGACTTTCTTGAGGTATGTAACCCTAGTTTTGAACGACTTTTTTTTTCAGTAAAATATTTTGATTAAACAAATGAAATTTGGGAAAATATAGATGTTGTATTGTAGTAATTTTTTATTTTTTGGATGGATAAATTGATTGCATAGTATTTGAGTTTATAGAATTTCACATGTTGTGGAAAATAAAATGGTGTTATGATAAAAGTATAGTTGGAAAACTGTTTGAAAAAGTTTTGCCTGATATACTGTAAACAAAATTTTAAAATTGTAGGAATATAGTAGTATACACCATGCAATTTTTTAAAGTTTAAAAACTAAAAGGTAATAAATGCTTTCTTCTTTTGAAAGGAAGTCCAAAATTTAATGTTATTAATTTTTTTCACCAAGTCTAAATAAAATGCAATCAATAAAACCCAACCAAGCTGTGCAAGGAAGGACAAAAATACAGCACACAGTTTTAAGACTCCTAACGCTAAATATCCCCATCCCTCAAAATAGATTCAAACTCAGTAGCACTATTCATGAGCACACATGTAACCCTGAAGTGGAAGAAAAAACTACAACCGCCAAATGCCTCCATTCTATTCAACACCACTCTTAAGCTCCCTATCTCAGGCAAAAAAAAAAAAAAAGCTTGAAATTGACAGCAACCAATTTATTGTAGGTTGTAGGTTGGTATCCCAACAAAACAAATACGACTTTTTATTTTTGTACCCATCACTTCATTAATTTCTTCATTGCTGAAGGATTTATTTCTTTTGAAATGCCAATCGGTGTCTCCGGAGTACTGATTAAACATACTAAAAATGAAATTATTTAGTAGTTAATACATTGAAATTGTGTAATTAATTTATAAAAATTCAAAAACAGTTTCCTTTTATAGTAATAATTTTCTTTTTAGTATGCTTAACCAATGTTCAAAGCACCCATTAGCATGACCCTTATTTTCTAGGTTTTTAAAATAGTAGTAACATTAATGATAACATGAACTCTCCAGCTCACGTCACTTATAAACAAAATATTTTTTTATTATGATTCATTGAATAAATGATATATCAAACTATGATATAATTTAAATATATCAATTATTCAATGAACGAAAAAATATATTTGCATATAACAGTGACCAAAGAAAATAATAATAAAGTTTCGAAAGGTTATAATCCAAAAATTCATAGGTATTTACATGTCATCTATTTAGGAGATCTTGACATCGAGAGTTGAAAACACACGCTTATGATATCATCCGTAAATTGCACTCAAATAAGTACAATGATACAAAACAACTGTTCTTGGCTGATATTTTCGGGTTTCGTAGGTATGGAAATGTCAGCCAAATTAAATTTTGTATGTCAGATAGGATGGGGCTAAATTTGACTACAAATATACTCTAAAATAAATTCAAGCTGTGATCGCGATTGGTTCGATATAAGACAACTAAAGAAGATAACATGACCATAAATTGAGTATAGACTATAAAAATAGTAAGAATTAGGCATTTCTTTTTTGAAACAAATTAAAGCAGTGAGGCTTAGTTCAACTAACTTTACCTAATAATAATAAAGTTGGATTGTTTAATGTTTACCCAAAAATAAAGTAATAAATATGTCAGGTCAACCAACATAGGTATTGAAAATATGTCTAGTTACATTAGATTTAGGTTAGATTAAACTTTGTTATATATTAAAAAGACCAAGATTTTTTAGTCAAGTAATTTAACGATTAGAAATTCATCGGATGATTAAGTGGTGTTTTTGAGGTTTAAACTTTAACTCTTACGTGTATATATTATGCAATATCTCTTGACTATAACAAACTTATTTCTACAATTAGATGAATTTAATGACTAAAATTTATTTCTCACTTTATCCAATAATCAGGCTTATTAATCTAATGACAAAATAAATTTGTACACGATGCAAAATTTCGTCTCTTTTGTGCGCTTTAAAAGTAGTCTGAAATAACCGGTCTCCTTATTAGTTTACTTAAAACAGAAAGTGTTACGATTTATTGATTCAACAGTGAGATTGATATGGCACGAGAGAAATGAAAAAAAAAGTTTGAGAGGATGAATTTCACGTTTAAAATTTTCAAGTTGGTGAAGTGGTGGTAGTTGAATAATGAAATTGATTGCACATGGTTTGGTTTTGCCTAAAAAATGCATCTGACTTGAGTTTTAGGTTGTTGAGCGGCCTAATAACGCCATGTTTGAAAGTTGTAATTTCATCTTGTTAAAATATATATATTTTTTGTAATGGGTTTAACCTTGTTCTTTTTTTAGCTCTTAAGCTTAGGTTTGATGTAATGGGGTGTCATATTCTTAGATTAGTTTCCTTAATCAATTTTTAATTTCATTCTCTCATAAAAAAGTAGTTTTCTCTATCATGTATGCTTTTTTTTTGGTGAATTGTATATATGATTTTAACTACGTTGATTATTGTAGGTGATGTTCACAAATAGGAAAGAACGAAGTGAGCTATTAGATGGCTTAGTAATTAGCAATAAAGACGTCAACATTCCAAATTTCTCCCAGGTAATATATAATTTCAAAAATGCTGTTTGGTACGACAATTAATTCGCGGGAATCACACGAACTAGTTAAATAACGATGATTCACATTAAACAAGCCTTTGACTACTTTTTTCTTTGGTGCTGTGACCTTTGATATTTGTTTTTGTTGGTGGTCGGGATTTAAACCCTCGACCTTGCATATGTTATGCATTATCCTTACCAACCAAGCTAAGCTCACGAGGACGCCGTGGCCTTTGATTACTTTAACTATACTGAACTATATTTTGGCTTTGAGAAATATCAATAAATTTAGTGTTAAATATCTTTTTCAATCCCTATAAAATGAAGAGTTTTCAACTTTAGTTCATATAAAATTTTAGTGGTAATTTTAGTCCTCCGTAATATTGATATTTATAAGAATAATCCCTATTTTAAAAACTTTTGACAAAAAAATTATACTTTTAGTCCTCCAAAATAGTCTCTATATGATGTAAATAGGGATTAAAAGTGAATAATTTTTTTTTATAGAAATTATACTTTTTTTTTACTTGAAAGTTTGTAATTTTAAAAGGACTAAAAACATATTTAACCCATCAATTTACTCTTTTACTTTCAATATACAGTCAAGCAAGATATAAGAATTAAGATGCAACAAGCGTGTTTGTTAAAAAAAAAAAAGATTCAACAAGCGTGAAAAATATTGAATGTTTTAGCACACAAGTGTTGGATTGCACATTCGATTACACGTGCCTTTTACGCAAAAAACCATTTGCACCACCACTCATATAATTTTGTTATAAGGAGATATATTTGCACCACCAGCTCTATGAAATATTTGTTTGAAATATAAATTTGGAATTTTTTTTTTTTAAGAAGCTAAAATGAAATATATTACCAAATGAAAGTGTACTTCCTAGTACAAGGTGTACCAAGGAAGAACAACAAGGTCTGAACACTATTTACAAGGGGAAAAAATTGAAAAGATATACAAAAAGAAAGAAACTATTAGCCTATGTCCAACATGGTGAACGGACTAAGCCACCAGCTATGTAAATTGAAGGGAAGAGTAACGTACTTCGCCTTCAACCACATATAGGAGATGGACTTAATCCTATCTACCACCTAATAAACATGGCATTCTTTGCCTTTGAACAATCTGTTGTTTCTTTCCTTCCAAATATTCCACACCGTTGCAAACCAAATAACCTGTAAAATTGAGCGCCGCCGCTTCCCAAAACCACCACAAAAGCCGAACTAATGAAAATGATCAGGCACGTAAAATGGATTGGTCAGTGAGATGCCAAGCCACCTATAAATTAAGTGTCAAACAGTACCAAAAATATTACAATGTAGAAATAAATGATAAGACGTTTCGACAGTGTCACACCCCGCCACACACAACCTGGAATCAAAGTTAATAACACCGCGCCGGAGTAGATTGTCCTTTGTAGGCAATCTATCCCGAAACAAACGCCAAGCAAACACCACCACCTTAAGAGGGACATCCTTATGCCAAATAGAAAAAGCATCGATTGGTAGCTCCACATGCGGTTGAAGGGTAAGAAAATTATACAGACTACGAACACTCAAAACATTTGAATTATCCAAAGTTCAAAGCCATTTGTCCTCCCTAGTAACCTGCAGTGTAACATTATCAAGCAATAAAATGAGCTCCCCCACCATTTCCTCCTCCCAGGCAAACAACCTCCGCCTCCACCTCCAAGCCTCTCCACCCTCCCCCCACCCTAACTGCGACATCTCAAACACCGACTCCCCTTTAAAAACTGACAAGTCAAATAACCTGCTAAACCTGACCCTAAAAGATACCCCACCACACCAAACATCGGACCAAAACAGAGTTTTCCTCCCGTTTCCAACATAGCGACTGACATGATCGCTGAAATAAATCTCCCTACTTAGACTGTGCACAACACGCCACCACTCAGAGGCCTCACGACCTCCTCCTCTCAACCGCCCCTCATCCACCCCATACCGCGCCGACAACACCCTAAACCACAAACTATCCCTATCCTCTAACAACCGCCAACACCATTTCCCTAGTAAAGCTAAATTAAACTCCCTAATTCTCTTTACCCCCAAGCCACCAATCTCCTTTCGCCTACAAACAGAATTCCAGTCCACCCAAGATATTTTCCTGTGGTCAACACTCCCCCCCCAAAAAAAACAATTAAATAAAGATTCAATAGAGGAGATGATACCTGTTGGAGCCTTGAAAAAAGAAAGAGCGTAAATTTGGAATTTTTTTAAAAAGTGATTCATGAGTCATTTTGTTAAAGCTGAATTTAGAAAATCTTGAATAATACTTTTTTTTTTTAACAAAATCTTCAATAATACCTAAACATTAATACTTTGAAATTCCCTCATTTTATAAATCGGTCTTTATAATTTTTTCAATCCCTCGTCCTTTTGACCCAAATATTTAGAATTCTTATTTGGAACCACATTTCTTTTGATATTTCTATATTTGCTTCAAAATTCATGACATCATAAAAATCACCCAACATTAAATCAGTGATTATCTCTCAAAAAAAAATAAAATTAAATCAGTGATTACTTTGTCCACTAAAAAAAAACTTATGAATAAGGAAATTCAGTTAAAGTGTCAAGATTGCTTATTAAATTATCTAAATTTTTCTACTACTTCATTCGACCACATTTTGGTTGTTGTATTGTACATCCCCTTTCATAACCTTATTGCTTTGATCATATATATTCCTAGTATGTTGTTACTCATTAATCATGGCTTTACAGAGGATACATCTTCTATGGGGCGAAAATGATCAAATTTTCAAATTGGAACTTGCTCAAAATATGAAAGAGTAAGTCTCTACCTCTTTATATACTCCACATACAAGAATTATAGAGATGATATTGATGTCTATTTAATTTACATGACAATATTCTTCTCTATATATTGAAGAGTTAATAACTATGTATGTATGATATTTCTTATGTATCAAATGACAGGCAACTAGGAGAAGGCACAACGTTTGAAGGTATAAAGAAAGCTGGTCACCTTGTTCACTTGGAGCGACCATGTGTCTACAATAGATGTCTCAAGAAGTTTATTGCTTCCTTCTTGGCGTCAAATGAAGCAAAATAATTATTAATCAATTGTTACTTCTTCAACTTTCATAATTTGCCCTGGTTATTGGTCTTAGTTTAATTAATTAAAATGGAGTTGATTAAATGTAAAATTAATTGTATATTTTAATTTTCTTTGGTTTGGTTCCCTTCACATAAGTTAATCAAGACATTAAAAGTGGGAACTTTTTTTTTTTTCCAGCCGATATTTGAATTTTAGTTCGTCACACGTTGAAGTCTAGTTCCTTCGGCTAGACCAACACCTTTGATATATTCTTTGTATTTTATTCCTTTCATATATAATAAGATGATTTTAATTGTGTGATATATTGTTCCTTCCTCTCCTTTTAGTACATTAATTTTGAGGGGATTGTTGCAAAGTATTCTTGTTTAATTTTGAAATGGCTGAAAAATAATTGTTTTATCGATGCGGATTCCATGTTATAACGCTAGCACATAGTTACATGCAATAAACAACCGTTAATTTTACATTTGACAGTCGAGATTGGTGACCGCATGCGTTCAATTACTGGAGAGGATTCTTTTCCAGATTTTCCTATACAAGACCAATGAAACACAAATGGATTTGTGTGTACCAAAACTTAATGGTCACATTTAAAGTATATATAGAATAAAATAATTAATTAATCATCAAAATTATCTAATAAACGATGCCTGAATTTCTTCCAATGTTCTGTCCTTGGTCTCAGGAACCCAAAGTAGAGCAAAAGCAACGTTGAAGGCAGAAAAAATTGCATAAATTGTAAATGTTCCTGCATTGCTCCAATCTAGAAGAAAGTGTGCAGTCATGGTGATCAGAGAGGCAGTGAACCAATTCAAAAATGTTGCAGCACTTCCAGCAAGTCCCTTAATATTTGGTGGAAGTATCTGAAAACCACTCCATTAATTAATCAATTACCATATGCAGTGGCCTACATTGTAATAATATCTAATGGATGAAACCTATATATTTTGTATTTCAATTTTTTGTTTGAGGTCTGTAATGCATTTATTTGATATTCAGAGCCCATTCTTTAATAATCAATAAACTGAGCTAAAAATTGCCCAAAAAACATGTTTATGAATTGGGCCAAAATTTAGTCTGCCCAACAAGTGGCCGAACCCTCAACCTGTTCCACCCGAGATCACCCTTACCACAATATTTCTAAGGAGAATGTTGCTCAACCTTTGAAAAATGTCGATTAGGAGATAGCTTCCGATGGAAAAAAGATGATCGGAACGTATCTTCTGATAAGTTTATGCCATCAGGAGATACATTCCGATAAATTGAGTAGCTTTTGAGCAATTATGAGAGACCTATATAAAGCAACTTTCATCCACAGACGAAAGTGGATCATATAACATATGAAGTCGACTTGGGCCATATTAAGGTTTTTGGGCTCGAATCTTTCCGATGTGCCCACCCCTACTAATAGCAAACTGATAGAGTATCATTAAATGAATAGATTATGGTTACATCACCTTTTTCTTGAGTGATTCTTATGAGTTATGACATGATGCTTTAATGTAATTGATTTTAAGAAAAATTGAAGCCAGAACTATATTTAAATTCTGCAACTGGAAATAGTTCTTTGTGCATACCTCAGACATTATAAGCCAAGGGATTGGTCCAATGCCAAGAGCAAAACCAATTACCAAAGCCTAAAAACAATTAGTAAATAGTTAATTTGACAATATAATGAAAAAAATGAAACCCCTCACACAAAAGAAACATATGGCAAATCAATAAATTTCATACCACAAGCCCCACAACAGAAAGCATCCCCATCATTCTATAAAGGTCAGACCCACTTGTTACAACTCCCTGAGTTCAATTAAATAACATCATTATTTTTAAACAAAAATAGCATCATTTATTTAGTATAAAGATTGAATTGAGTTTCAAGAGATGTGATCAATTACCAACCTGTAGATAAAATGCTGTAGCAACTAGCAGTAGGCTAACAGTCATCACAGAGGAAGATACCTACAAGAGATTAATAAAAATTAATTAAAATGCTTAATGATTATAAATTTTTTTAGATGTAAATAAAAAATACTTACTATAAGAAGCACCCTTCTGCCACTTCTGTCTACTAACCAAGTAGCAACCCCAGTCATTACAACCTGCATAATCAAAATAGCTTGTATATGATTTTTTGTTGCTATTGATATTTTTGTACTCATATGAACGTGTATAGCTTTTTACCTGAATAGCTCCCAGCCCAAATGTAGCAGCATTGCTGGATGAAATTCCTATTAATTATACCATGAAAAATTCAAGATATAAATTAAAAAACTAACATTTGTCTATAAATGGAAAGGAAAAAAAAGTCAGTTGGTGAAAAGATATAGTTGATTACCTGCGCTTGAAAAGATTTTACTTGCATAGAAAAATACACCGTTGATACCAGAAAGTTGTTGCAGCACAAGCAATCCTATACCTACCTGCAGCATTGTGCATGCACTCAGTTGCCACAAGTTATATGGATTTGTCGAACCGTCAATATTTCACAATCTATCATAAGAACATCCGTAACGTAGGAGCTTCACCTATTTAACACAAAGCAAAATAGACGAGTGGAAATTTTGGGCGCTTTGTAGAAAATATGGGCTATGAAAACACCCTCTGTCTATCATATTACCCTCTCCTTTCTCCTTTTCTTTCGAGGTGTATACCCCGATATGGCCGTGTACGCCAAACATTTTACTTTTATAATTTATTGATGGTATAAGAAATCTTTACAATAAAAGTACATATGAATTAAATCGACCAAACAATTGAGTTGGAAGGTGAGAAAAATTTACATGAACAAAAAAATAAATAGAATTCATACCATCAAAGGAAACCAATATCTTCTCTTCTTAAGATCTGCTATGCGTACAGTATCTGTTGTGTTATTCGATGCCAATGACTCCTTACATCATAAACATGAACATTTCTCATTAAAAAGGTCCAATTAAGTAAAGATAACCCAATTTTGGCACTATATATAGTAATAATATGAGATTAATTAAGTACCTGTATTTCTTGTGCTTCAATATTAATATCAACATTGGGTCCTCGTAAAGATTGTAGTGAAGATTCAAACTTATCCATCATTCCCATTTCCGCCTACACATTTAAAATAAAATAAAATAAAAATTTAAAAGGTGTGACAAAAATAGGTAATAGTGTATATACAGCAAATGAATCAACGTAGTATATATGATATGATGCATACCAACCATCTAGGTGATTCTGGAATGAAGTATAACCCGGGTATTAATATTGCACATGGTAAAATTCCTGCAAAAGAAAACACAGAAATGCTTCATTATATTGATAAATCCTTTTTTATCTACTTTTTCATTAGCTTAAAAAGAGTGCTGAAAATTGCATATTCCAGTTTCTATAAAAGAATATGGTAATAGAAAATGGTAAATTGTAATTCTGCATTAGATATTGTTAGATGGACTTGAATACAACTTCGTCCACCCGTATGCTTAGCGTGGGTCCTAGACTCAATTCTCACATTGTCATCTTTAACCGACTATGATATTATATCAAATGAGCTTGAATCTAACTATCAAAAGTTAACTCATAAAATGATGGTGTCCCAAGCACATATATACATCCAACCTTACAATGTAACCTCAATACAACTTTAATCGATATAAGATAAAGAATTCACCTAGTATTGATAGCGTTCTCCATTTGAAAAACATGCCTAACAAATAAGCCAGCATGATCCCAATTGTAACAGATAGCTGCAAGAAAGAACATAAAAAATATTCTTATCAATTATTAATGAGAAGAATAATAAAAAATGAACGCATGTAATTCTCTGTTTCAAAGCAACATAAAGCCAACCTGGTTCACAGATCCTAGGCTACCCCTCATGGTTCGCGGTGATATTTCGGCTATATAGACAGGTACCTAAACAAACCAAAAAATCAAAATCAAAATAATTATATATATATATATATATATATATATATATATATATATATATATTTTAA
>Ga0228710_1005445_pt1 | contig 19763 bp, 7 predicted proteins | sample MedpolnodulmetaG_FD_177995 | JGI IMG/M metagenome (GOLD analysis project Ga0228710, IMG submission 177995) | Root nodule microbial communities from Medicago polymorpha collected in Santa Monica, California, United States - pink nodules | ecosystem: Host-associated > Plants > Roots > Nodule... | reverse complement strand
AAAGTTGTTGAACTACGAATCTATTTTCCGCTGCGATGTTATTGAAATGTTGACAGGGTTGTTTTAATAAATAGTAATTTTACTCTATTTATAATTTAAATGTAGTGTGATATCCCGTTTTACGTTGGAAACTCTAATTATTTGTATTATTTACATTGTTGGGAAAACGGGGTGTTACATGTCCCACCAATGTTTTCTTACCTCGGTTCATAAGTAATATTCTAAACCATATCCATAATTTTTTTTTGCTTCCTTACTCATAACTAATCTTAGAATATTAAACTGAGAATTCTCGGATTAAATTTTCATCCAAGCTCGCTATGTACTAGTGTCAAAACTCATGTCTCCTTAGCCTTCAACTTATAACTAGCATCAATCCTATTCCAAACGTCGTTATTATAACATTTAATCCCCCTGCAAAGACTCTAATTTCCCTCCCTAAACAAGCATCCTAGAAGATAAACCACAATAGAGTGTTTTATGGAACAAGATTATTCTTAAAAAAAATATTGTTATGAATAAAGTTAAGAGGAATGCCAACAACACACATTTTAACACATATTTTTAAACATTGTCTCTTTGATTGGTTAAAACTCACACGGATCCCACCAAATTTATATGGGTCCCACATAATTTAGTTGGACTCATGTGAATTTTAATCAATCAAAAAGAATGTGTTGAAAAATATGTGTTAAAATGTGTGTCGCTGATATTTCTCTAAAGTTAAACATGTTTGATGATATACTAATGATTATGATGGATTGCATAAATTTCTTTATAATGACTGTGTATTTGAATTAAAATAATTAGTATTTAATATTTATGTAAAAGAAAATATTTCACAATAAGAATGTACAATTTTTTTCGATTGCACACATAGGAATTTTCTAAGGTAAGCATCTAGGGTTCAGTCATAACTTAAATAACATGTCAGAGAAAATTAAGATCCCTCTCTACGTGGGTCAACATAATACCTAATAGTTTGGCCAACTTGCATATATAGAATTGCATCCTTTCAAAATTCAGTAAGGCTATGCATTGATCATATATGCGGATGGTCGGAGAGGAATCTACTTGCATGTAGTTTCAAATTACAACAAGTATAGTAGTACGATCCACGTGATTTAATAAAATATTACCTAACATAAAGGACACTTTATATTAAAACTGTAATATATTTATTTCATTTACTAGATTACGAAATTAATAAGCTAAGTTCTCAAGTCAAGATGTTCTCCACATAGCTGGCATGTGCTATATTTAAGAAGTTTAATGTGGAAATTAAAAATAAATTTTATATTAAAAGTATAATTTTTGCAACTTTTAAGACATTAAATACACAAGTTTCAAAAAAACATTCTACATTTAGTTTCTTAACTTATGCCTCAGAGGCACAAGTTAGCATTTCCCATTTTAAAACTATATTAACTAGTACTTTATGAATTATGAGTTTATTAAATGTAAAAGAATTGTAATCAAAGTTCTCAGGAAAATAAGTGAATATACTATTGGAAATTTCCTTTTGAATCAAATAAAGTTGACCTGTAGATTAAACATTTGCAGCTTAATTAGACATATGATCGGGGATGAGATACACTTGATTTTCCTGTCAGTGCATGGAACTTACTTAAAAGCAAGTTGATATCAAAAGTTTAAGCATCTAAAACTCAAGATACCACTCCAAATGAAAACAAAGCTATAGCTAGTTAACTAATTAATTTAAGGAAAAGTTGTTAAAACAAATTAATTTAAGGAAAATTTTAATAAGTGTCTTACAAACATGTGTTGAGAAATTAAAATAGTAATTTTTTGGGTTAATAGGTCTTTATCCCCTGTAATATAGGTCATTTTCGGTTTTCCCCCTGTAAAATATTTTTTTTTATTTACCCCCTGTAAAATATTTTTGTTTTGATTTACCCCCTAATAGGCCAAACAAAAACGAAAATTTTTTGAAAAAAAAATAAAATTGGTTTTTGTTTGGCCTATTAGGGGGCCGGGTAAATCAAAACAAAAATATTTTAAGGGGGGTAAATCAAAAAAATATTTTACAGGGTGGAAAACTAAAAATGACTTATATTACAGAGGGTAAAGACCTATTAACCCTAATTTCTTTTTAGTCAACTTTTTAAATGTCTGAAAGAAGCACTTCTCAACATAAATTAGTTTTTTTTTTACATTTAAACAAATGTTTTAAGAACACTTTTTAGCATGAATTTTTATTTATATCTCAAGTGAACAAAATTGAATAAATTAATGATAATCCCTGCAATCATTAGCTGGGTGATTATTGGACATAACCTAATTATTGCAAGTTTCGTATATTAAATACATGCACATGTGGACAACATTACATGGTTTCTGTAACCTTAATTATTAATTTTTAAGGATTCTCCAACCTTAATATACCCACATTGGCGGATCCATAAATTAAGTGTTAGGCACAATCTACAAAATATGAGGAAGATACATTGCTCACGGGAAAAGACGTTTTTATCTTATAAATGTGAAACCATGGATAGGAGTTTGCTATCTGATAAAAGAGTGAATCCTCCTACTTATTAGATATGAACCAAATTATATGATTCATATCATAATTTAATTTTAGGTAAGATTTTAGTCTTTTATCTTCTTCTTTTTTCGATTTAATCTCTTACGTTATAATCAAATAACATTTTTGTCTTTAATCTTTTCTCTCTCCGATTTAATCATTTTTTTTTGTGGTGACTGAGATTCGAACCTCAGACGTTACATATATCATGCATTATCCCTACCAACTAAGCTAAGTTCGCGGGGATCCCGATTTAATCAAATTTGTTATAATATGTTTGTATGATGAAAATTTGGTTTTGTTTATCTGTTTGATGAATATTTTATAAGTTTTTTTAATGAATTTTTGATATAAAAGGATAAAATTGTTGACATTTTATAACATAAAAGATTAAATCGGAAAAAGAAAAAGATGAAGGAAGAAAGTGTTATCTATTTATTACATAAATAATTAAATTGGGAAAAAAAATCGAAAGCGTTACCTAAAATTAAGTTAAGAGATCAATTATGTAATTTTTCCTATAAAATATCATGATCTAGTGAAAAATCATTGAAGATGCTAGGCCTATGTTTATTACCTATGTCACATGGCGTATATACTCTTTCAAAGGACGGTCCCCTACTACATTTGATGAGAATGAGCATATAAGTGATTCCATATGTTTTAATTGGATCTACCATCTATGTTATGAATGTACTATATTAGATCTCTTGTATGCTTTCATTACATGATTAAAAAAAAATTGAGACAACGGTTTTTTATACTCAACATCATCCGCGACAAAATGATTTTCAATGGTCAGACCTATGATTAATTGATGTTGGAGAGTCTATAAAAGCGTCAAGAACATCAATAGACCAGTGACCCAGGGCCATACGAGAACTAGAGTCATATGTCCATTCAAAATTTTAAAGCATTAGATATATGAGTCAGTTTTCTTATAATTCTACTCATTCATAAGTGATGTGATACTAACCATTCACACTTGAAACTCAACAATACCCCCCCTCAAGCGTGAGTTCTCACATCCTATACTTGATCCAAACATCCAAATCTCACTCCCGCTCCCCACCAAGCCGAACTAGGGCAATAATATCACTTGTTTAGGACTTCGGGGAGCATCGAAAGCAACAACAGGTTGATGCTCTATGATCACAAGAGAGGAAGGTGCCGCATCTCCACCTGAAATCTTAAGGCATTAGAGCAAAAGTATACATGAAAGTATTAGCTTCTTGAAAGTTTCCATAAATGAAGTAATGAAATCACGTGAATTATTTTAAAATTTGTTTACACCTAAAAAATAATATCATGTTAGCCGCCAGATATGTGATTTAAGGTCAGATGTAATGTCTTCAGCCAATGGCAGGTTAGGTGAGCGTTATTATAATTAAACAAGAGTCAGTCGGTTAATTCTTGAGTATACTAGAGTATGAATGTTGGATTATGTCACTAGATCATGTTGCGAAGTGGAAAGCTCGTAGCCAAATGTGGGGCACCATGTGCCCGCCACCATTCTCCTCAATGTGGGAAAGCACATGCACTACCCACGCAAATAGTCGAGCAAGGCTAGTCAATGTAGACAGTGTTATTTTTCCTAGCATGACTAGTATTTGCCTATAAATACTCATCTTTTACATTTAATTACACACATAATCAATCAGTCAAACTCAAGATATTTACTCAAATAAGTTCTCAAGGACTTATTTGATGCGCTGACACTTCTGATCAAGAAGGTGAGGTGACGTTGTTAGGGGTTTTGGTCGGTGTGATGATTTTTTGGAGGAGGTAAGAATGTTAAAGTGCAAGTGACTTATGAACACTTAAGAAATTCTATGATTGAAAGTTTGTAAGAAGTTTTCTAAGTATTTGTGCGATATATATTTCGACAGAGTAAAGACACTTGTAAAATAACATAAGTCTTGTTATTTTTCTTCAACTGCTTAGGTCCTTAAATAAGAGAGAATAAGAGAGCCGTTGTTTAAGAAGTGTCAGCGCATCAAATAAGTCGTTGAGAAGTTTGATCAGAGATGTTGAGACTTTCCCTCTTATGGATAATATAGTGAATGGTCATTCAAAAATCCTTTGTTTCTAATAGAATGATTCGTTATTTTCTCTTTGTCCTTGAAATTTCTTGTTTGTTTCCGCACGTGGTCAAAAGAAGACAAATTGTACTATTTAGAGTCTGATCACTCTTCCTTCAGAAGACAACAAATTAGGTCAGAGTCTTCAGATGCTTACGTTATCTTCAGATGTTCCATTCTTCAGAGTCCTTCAGAGTCTGATTCCATTAGAAGCTTCTTACCAAAGTGTCTCTTCTAATCAAAGCGTTGACTTTAAATTTGACCTTTCTTCATATATTGTTCTAGGTCACAATAGTTTCTCCTTTGTTTCAGATGCTTTCTTATGGTCTTGATATTTCAGAGCCAAAACTTGACTTAGATAGTTAGAATTTAATTGCATGGTCATGCACTTTTGAACACACATTAACATATCCAATTGTTCTTTAATACTATATTATCATCAAAACTTCAGAGACATTGTTCAAAACTCATTTTGGTTCAACAAAAAATACAGCTAATAGACTCAAATATATTTGTGTAACACCTCATAGACCAGATCAACAATATGTGGGATATGAGAGAGATATTTGGGGTGTTACAACTTCATAGGGTTCAATCCATAGCTAGCACATATGAGAAAAATAAGTTGTGAGATGTTAATTCCATAAATGAATCTAAATTATGTAAGGTAAAATTCCTAATTTAGATTCATTTATGGAAATGGAGAGGAGGGGCTAAAATTTCACTTCGCTCCATTTTTCCTTCCCTCCATTATTAGAAGAGTTTGACTATAATATATTTACATTAGTGAAACATCATTATCATTATATTATAAAGGGGTAAAAAGCAACTATTTTTTTCCTTTATAAAAAAACACTCTAGTCCTCTCCCTTCAACCGATTATATAACAGTCGTTGAATCATTTTTGAGTTAAATATGTTTTTAGTCCTTATATTTTGCGCCCATTTAAAGAATAGTCCTTACATTTCATTAAATGTTTTCAAAATTCTTATATTTTATCTTCATTATCAAAATTAGTCTTTGCTGTTAATTCACTAACGGAATGCTGATGTGGCAGTTAATGGGTCCCAATTATTTTAAGGTTAAATATGTTTTTGGTCCCTACATTTTGTGTAACTTTGAAAAATAGTCCTTACATTTCAATAAATGTTTTTAAAATCCCTAAAATAATAAGGATTATTCTTCAAAGTCACACAAAATGTAGGGACCAAAAACATATTTAACCCTAAAATAATTGGGACCCACTAACTATCACATCAGCATTACGGTAGAGAATTAACAGTGGGGACTAATTTTGATAACGAAGATAAAATGTGAGGATTTTAAAAGCATTTAATGAAATGTAGGGACTATTCTTCAAAGGGGCGCAAAATGCAAGGACTAAAAACATATTTAACCCATCATTTTTTCGCTGTTTTTTTTATTTATCATTTTGCGAAACCCTTCTCATTCTATGCATTTATGAATGATATATGTTATTTGAATAATATTTTTTATTATAATTTATGGGTCAATCAAAGATATACAAATAAATGTAGATACTGACACAAAAATTAAAGTAATAGAGAGAATAAAAATACAATGAGAGCATGAGATAGAGAAGATTATCCAAAAGTTATCACAAAATAATTGTACAAATATCATTTCTTTTCACTAAAATTCTTGTAGGATCATTTATGCTAATTATGTTTTTATTACTTTTATTGGTAATATAAAAGTTAGAAATCGTATAAATATACAATGTTCATGTCTAGTTTTAGGTAAAAATAAACATTTTCAGTTGGGCTTAACATTTTTTTGGGTCCAAACTTGATATCACTCGCGCGTAATTGTAGAGACTAATCAGTCAAGTCTTGTTGGATCCAAATAGACGATAAAAGTTTTAACGATAGTGCATGCTCAAACTCAAAAGTGAACCCTAAACCTTAGTTATATTATAAGAGACTCATGTCATCTCGTATATGCATATTTGGACAACATCCACTAGTGTTGTGTCTTAACGGGTTCTTTTGTGGCATCACCAACTAAATATAACTGAAAAATAACAGTGTCTTTGTCATAAAATTGTCATGTTCACCGGTGAACAAACCCGACACAGTTAACATCAAATTAATCTCCTCCTGAAAATCCATCAACTCACATAAATACCATATATATTATACATGAAACATAGATTGAAAGATGCCAAAAATGCTGTAACGGGACAAATTAATTCATACGACACAACCAATGTCCTCATTTTACAAAACACAAAGGATGTAGACTTGTAATGGCATGGACAACCCTAGTAGCTGACCAATGGTTTTTACCACACAATCCGACATTTCGCCGCTAAAATGTTCCTGTCCTATTGTTTCCATTGTCAAATCAATATCATATACCCTTGCTTCTTATCCCTCTCACGAAATCAGTTTCATGGGTTAATTATCAAGGTTCTTTTTGCTACTTAATTTGAACATTGTTAGCTATATGTGAATAGTTGAATATAAGTTTGTAGTTTTGATTACTTGTAGCAAAAATATTGGTTTGTGAAGACCACATATTTGTAAATGTTGATGATAATCAATTGTTGGCATTTAGTTATCCAACTAAGTGTATGAACTTGGTTTATATTAAACTTGAAATGGTAATTGCTTTATAGACACCCAGATTACTCAAAAGTGTCTTAAATTTTTCGGATCGTAACTCACGATACAACAAAATCAATCGGAAGTTACGACCCGATTTTTGTTCTTTAGATTGGAATGTAAATTCCGATGGGCTCATTTTAGAGGTTGAACAATTTGATATGCATATATAGAGCAATCACTACTTGAGAGATGTCATTGTCCAAAAATCTAGAGGATTTGGAGTCGAATATTCCCATTTTAATTATGTACACTACGATGATCTTTTGTTCTAAATCTTGCGACATTTATTCTCTTTAGCACTTTTCTTGAATTGCAACCATAGTTCGGTTGTGTTTTCGACTTAGTAATAAAAGCCTATTTGCATAACCAATGTCATTAAGCTCCTCCACATGTGAACCCCTTGGGTTGGTTTGCTGGTATTGGATTGGGACACTGTACTTCTCCTTAAGGTCTCCAGTTTGATTCTCCCCGATGTCAATTTTGGTGGGATAATTTAGCTTCTTTAAAAAAACTTCCTCCACATATAAAGTAGTTTGCAGAGTCAACTTGATCCTATTGTTCGGGTTAGATATCTTAACACTCTATTGTAGTAATTAGGGAAAATGATCAAACTTAAATGTCCGCAGACGTAATTAACATGACTTAAAGGCTAACCGAGCAAACAAAATATAACATATTCAACTTGTTTTACTAGGTGAATTTAGTTTTGATATTGAAACAACACTGTTAGGTTTGAGTACTTTTGTTTCATTCAACATGTGAAGATATAGTTCGTTGTCTTGGACAGTCAACAATCGTAGTCAATGGGACCAAATTTGAAGGCAACAACCCATGTAGTGGAAAACAAGAACCTATGGTTGAAAATTGACCAATTTATACAAAAATTTCTTCCACAGTACTAGGCATTTTGAGCCATGTGGTATGTTTCCCCTTTGCTGAAATTTAGGACAATTTTAGAGCATTCAAACATGAAAGAGTCAGCTCAGTATCTAAATCTAAAAGTTGGTTCATCCAATTAGGATAAGAGTCCTAGTGAATAGAGGCCTCTATGAATTGCTTCTTGATCATGTGCCCATTACTCATGATTTGGTATGTCACGTGATATGTCGAGATCACCTTTGTCTCTCCTGAATCTTGGTTTTTATTTTTCTTTCATTTCTTTGTTGGGAGCACCCCTAGCATATAACTTTTTCTTTTTGGAAGGTTATGGGAAAAACTATTTTGAATTTGGGCCTCTTGTCTTCATGCAAAACTGTGTGTAGCCGACTGGCGTGGAAAATACTTAGGCGACTTTGAGTTTTGATGACTTTGATAACTTAACTTTAGTGCATTTTGATAAAAGAGAATGATAGATGAATGATTAAAATAAATCATTTTAATGAGAGAGAATGATTGGTTAAGAGAGATAGAGATAAAGTCACCAAAACTCAAAATTACCTAAGTGGAACCCCCGACTAGCAATGTGTTCAATTGATTAGTTGTTGGTTTGTTTGATTCGTCGTTGTTTGCTGCACCAATAAAGATAATGTGTCAACTAACTCGCATGTATAATTATGATCTTTTTTATCAGGCGATTATGATGAGAAAAACTGCTTTTCAGTTGCGGGTTTTTAGACTACTACAAAAGCATGTAGCGTAAGAGGTGGGCCTCTTGTCTTCATGCAAAAATGTGTGTAGTCGACTAACGAGGTAAATACTTCGTGACTTTGAGTTTTGATGATTTTGGTAACTTCAATGTACTTTGATGAGAGATGATGATAGATGAATGATTGAAATAAATTATTTTAGTGAGAGAATGATTGATTAGGAAAGAGATAGATACAATGTCATCAAAACTCAAAGTCATTCAAGTGAAAACCCCCGACTAGCAATGTGTTCACCTCATTAGTTGTTGGTTTGTTTGATTCCTCGTTGTTTGCTCCACCGATAAAGATAATATGGTGACTAACTCTCATGTATAACAATGATCTCCTTTTTTATCATATGATTATGATGAGAAAAGACTATGTTTTTTAGGTGCAAGTTTTTAGACTACTACAAAGTTTTTTTTTTTTTACCGGAGTTTGAACTTCAGACCTTACATATATTATGCATTGTCTCTATCACTGGAATAAACCGACGAGAACTACAAAGAACATCTAGGTAAAAGGTTTAACTACCAAGGTTGTGAGAAAAATAGAGAAAATGGGTAAAATTAAGGAAAGACCAATTTGATCAATTGAGTGTGTCGAGAATGATATTTACGGTGGTGTTGAGGACAAAACCTAAGGTCTAGGTCAATACATTATTAATTTAGCACTGGTGCAAATTAAAGAAGATAGGTACTGTATATATGAAGTCGACAAGACAGATTCGAAAGTCAAGTGGAAAAAACAAAGCTCACAAAAATAAATAATGTAGCTTAGCAAAGAAATTTCCACGAATGTGGGGAAGTTATTTCATTCATTTTTATGTATAGTATACTTATATTCTGAATCTCATTCTTAAACCGAAAACAGATTCAAGCTGTTGGAGTTTAAGAATGTCTGTTCTCGTGAGTTTAGATCAGATGATAGAGACATTGTATAATATATGTACGAAGTACGAACTCAAGACACTTCATTTCTTCACATTTAATATGTGCCAGCTTTAGCCGTTACTTGACCCAAAAAAAAGTCTAAGGGTAGGTTTGTTTCAAGTTTACCAAATTTATTTTTAGAATAACATTCCTTAGAATATAAAGATGAGAATTTTATTCCAAAGTATTTAGATAAAAGATGTTTAGAATAACATTCATGGGAACTTTATTCCCACCATTTTCTTTGGGGAATTTTTTCTATTCCCATGAACATTTTATACCCGGAAATAAAATTTAGTAAACTTGTAACAAACATAGACATGTATATTTCTATCATTTTATTCCCAGAAATCTACGAATGTAACTCGAAACAAACACAACCCTAATGTCTTTCATTTCCTTTAAAATTAAGCAATTAACATCTCAAGTCAAAACTTTTAATTTCTTACCATTTATATTCCAGAATTTAATTTTCAATCATTTCTATTCACATTCTGTCGTCTTTTAACTTTTCATGTCAATTTACTTTTCAATCAACTGCTTTTCAACACAATTTAATTTTACTCATTTGTGCACTTCATTTTCTTTGAGTTATCTTCGGACCCACACGCACATAAGGTCATAATGATTTAACTAGTTAAATCATCTTATGTGTATAATATAATATGATTAACTTGTAATGCATGCGTACCAAACTAGATAAATAAGAAAAGTGTAATCTTGGGGGGTATAATTTCCATTTTGGTGCAGCGTATTCGCAATTTTGGTTTGGCAGGTCCGAGTTCGTTATAATTTGCACGAGGAAAACCGAAATGCTGATTAGCTTGCTAATTACAATTTTATTTTATTTTTTGGTACAATGCTAATTACAATTTATCTTTGGATTTTTATACGTAAGTGGTGGAATCTCCTAATAATCTCCAGTTTGTTTTTTGATGATATTTCTAAGGCTTGCATGCCTAAGAGTACTCGTCTAGCTTCTTAGTTTTGTTTTTTCTGAGCTTAGGCCTTCTTTTGTACCAAAAAAGAAAAGAAAAAAAGTGCCCCAGTCTTTCATTTCAACAACATTTAGCCTTTTATATTGAGCTGCTATTGTTCATGTTTTTGCATATTTAGAATAATTTCTCATCTCTCATTCTTAACAAACACCAATATCTGGATATCATATAGTATTTCTCTTGGACAGTATACAAAAATCGAATAAAGCAATATAACATTCATTCCAACTCCATATTTTACGTGCTTCTATTAGGGGAAGCATTTCATTCTCTGCAAAGCAAAAAAAAAACAAGTGTTAACCTGAGGAAAAAATAGTATGGTACTAGCTTATGACTTATGTCTTGAAATTGGTCTCATTTATTACCTGTCTTTCAACTTCAATGGCTGATGCAGCTAATCTACGCTTCAAAACTGATCTTTCTTGCTCACAAGTTTCTGCCTCCGTGTCTAACAACAAATGCAACGAGCAAGATTTAAAACGGGAAAGAAAAAAAATCAACTCACAACAAAGATTTCGGTAAAAGAAACAAAGAGAAACAACGTCAATGTAACCTTTTTTTAACAGCAAATGCTTTAGTTGTTATCTCAATAGAAATTGATATCTAGTAATTGATCTCCTCCGGCTCTTCAAACTTTAGCTTAAACTAGTTGAACTATTCAACCCCCACAACCAAATTATAACTAAATAACTAAGACGAGATGGTGTGTTATACATCTATTTGTCCATATATTAAAAGAAGGCCAAGCACATGATAAAAGATTAAAACCTGTTACTCCAATAACTAAGGACGATTTTTTATCTCATTATTGTTCAAATTTGGGCAAATATATCCACTATCGTGACTTGCTTTCTTGCAAGAAACAATGGATATATCGTGAACGGAAAAGCCAAAGGGGTAGGTATAGCTCTAATGCTCAAGTTAGTAGGTATATGGAGATAGCTCTGACATGAGCGGTGTGCATACCTGAGTGAAGGAATGGTTCAACTCAAAGCGGATTCCCTACAGTCATTAGAAAGCCACATTCACACAGTCAGTGTGTTCAGAGCAGTCCAATCTTGATTGGATAGTCTAGAAAAATGCAGATTTGGTTTTCATATTACCAATTTAAAATTTCCAAACTTTAATGATCGGACGGCTCTGAACACACTGACTGTGTGCTACAAGATTTCTCTGCCTGTAGAGAATCTTGGTCCAGTTCTACTGAGCTCATCTTACACAATAGGGATTTTGTCTCTCACTACTAAAGGAGTTCTGAAGGGTCGTGTGATGGGAACATAGTTGTATTTGGAAATGGCTACGGTTGGACTTGGAGGTCTATACCGGTAATGGTTGAGAGATCATCTATATTAATAGACTCTGGAAAATGGAGAACGGCCTAGAGTGTTTTGAATCTTCGGTCATTGTTAAGCCTCATCCAGGTTTGTTTGAGTTAGATTATGGCTTCCACGGGCACAGGTCCTATCTTAAAATAGCTTAAAACGACTTATCCCAATCTGAGAGCATTGGGGAGTTTTTATTGCATATTGCACCCTTTCTCTGGGTGTATGTATAAAACATTCAATATGGTGTGTGCTTAATCAGTAGTAATGGCGGAGATCAGCCTTTGTACATTTAGCATGTCTTTTGTCGGGTTTCCTGGAACCAAGATGTTTGTATTTAAAAGTAAATGTGTATACAAGTGATTCTTTTAGTGGAGATTTTCAAATGCTTGGCGTTCTAACAATTTTGCTTCTGTTTCTATGTGTCACAACAGTATTATTAATAACAAGGATTTTGTGGTATGAAATTTGCCCTATGTCTCTGTCTTGTATGCATATTTTACCAGCATCAAGTGCTACATTTGGGTCAGCTAAGAATCCCAGTCCATCTAAATCTTATGGGAATGGGTATAAATGTAGCCATTAATTCCTTTTTATTTTACATCTAAAAGTTAAAAAAGAATTTTAAAAATATACATGGAATTACATAAGAAGTAAATAAAACAAAAATAAATAAGAACGCAAAAGGTACACATTACACACACAAGGTGTTGTCACAGGTGTTAACTAATCGTTTGAGGAAGGTCGTGAAATTGATAACAGAAACCCAGCTTCCTTTCTAAAAGGTAGACAAATTTTGGAATTTATTTTGACACAGGCATGTGAATCAGTGGAGCAGGATTATTTGATGTGGATCATGAAGAGAATGAATTTTCCAGAGAAATGGAGGAGCTGGGTGATGGAACGCATTAGCTCAGTATCAATTTCAGTTCTACTTAATGGGAGTCCTATAAAGGATTTTGGAAAGAGTAGAGGACTTCCACAAGGTGATCCCCTGTTCCCATTTTTGTTTCCCATCGTTAATGAAGAATTGAATTCATAGTAAAATCGTACGTGGATTTGGGGTTGATAAAAGGGTACTGAGTGGGTCTAGGGGGAAATCCATACACATGCAGTATGTTAATGACACTTTGATCCTTGGTGGTGTTGATCCAACGTTTGGGCTATAAAAGCCAACTTACTTTTATTTGAATTGGTGTCTGGACATACAGTAAGTTTCCATGGAGTTCCTTGGTTTGGTAAATAGTGGAAATGTGCTGAGGCAGATTTTTTTTTTTTAATTTGGTATGCCTGTGTATGGATGATTAGGAAACTTTGAAATATTGTAAAATTTTATCAAAATGAGTGTGATGCAAACCAAACTTTGGAGAGGAAAAAATTTTGGTTTAGTGTTGGTTGAAGACCAAGACTAAAGGTTTTTGTTATGTTTTACATCAATGGTGCACTCACCCTTTATGGTGCTTGGCAGCAAGAGGTTCTGTTGGCAGCTGAGTTTTTAGTTGGGGGAATGGCTCAGCTGTGTTGCTGGTTTTTTAAGGTGTGTTTGCAAGTTGGGTTTGAAATCATGTTGCTCTTTATATTTATATATTTATTTTTAAATATCAAATATATATCAAAATATAGACTTAACCCTCCAAAAACCAACTCGCAAACACACCCTAGGGAACAAGTTTTTGGTTGCAACATTATTTAAGCATGTGCTATGTCTTATTATACTGGTTGTGATTTTTGTGGTGAGAAGAAAATTCCGGCATTTTGGTTTATTGTATCCTTATGTTGATTTGTATTTGAGTGGTTTGTATTAGAGTCGGTCAGTGGCTTTGTCATTGCCATCGTGTAGGGGCCTAGGGGGTATTAGTAGTTGGCCATGTGCAATACATGTTACTGGGAATTTTGGTGGATTTGGGAGTCTCTTGTGGATCTGTTGTGTGATCACTCGTAGATCTTTATCCATTCCAATTTGTTTTGGTTATTGTAATCTTCTTGAAATCCTTTCACTTAATTGGCCATGTACAAAAAAATTATCACACAGTTAATCCATAGTTAGTTTCGCTCGATTTTTATATCAATGGTCCCTATATTATATTATTTTGGATATGACACTCTCTACTTCCAATTTGTTGGATTTTTGCCGACAATTAGGCTTCAATTTGGACCATAAGTTACATTTTTATAAAGGTCTTGGCCTCAAATTTCTATAAAGATTTGATCACTTTGTTTCAAATTTTCAAAGTATTGGTCCCTAACACAAAATTTAAAGCGGAGCTTTTACTCAAATAAAAAAACTATTGGGGAGAAATTTTCAAATCAGGTGAAACTATAGGGATTAAATGTTTAGTTCAACCTAAAAGCCAAAAAGATAACTATTTTTGTTTTTCCCTAAAAACAGACTTATGGTTGAAAGATTCTTACCATAGTAATATGATGAGAGGATAGTGATGCGCTCCGTTGGCTGGAAAGGGGAAAAACAATATGATCTAAATACAAGTCGGGTGATATTGAATTTAACACTAAAAGTAAAAAGCTTAAAATAAAAGAAAAAATGCTAAGCATGTGCACATTTGTTCTATTAGAAAGCCAGCTAAACTAAGATACAATTTAGCAATAAATCAATCCATGAAACAGATAGAAACTACAGAGACGCAAGTTAGATGCCCCTTCATGTTCTCTTCAAAATGTAACAGTCAAATTTGAGAGTCAAAATTACTGATTGCATAAGAGATACTTGAAAATTGGAGGTAAAGCAAATAAGGTACAAAATATATGATGCTAACTGAGCATTAACATAAAGTTGTAAGCATAAGAAAAATTTGAAATACCGATGTAAAGTTATTCACTTCATGCTCAGATAAACATAAATGTTTGCTGTCATTTGATTATAGTTTTCTGAAATATTCTTCAATAAACCACCCTCAATTTAAGCTACTATATACTCCCACTGGTCTTGAATATAAGTAAAAATAAAATTAAAAATTAAAAAGTCACACCCTTTGAGAAAATTAGTATATATCATTTAACTTTCTTCATATAATCAAAAAATGTGTATTGCCCAAACTACCCTAAATTGAAACTTGTTTCATCAGAATAAAAGGTAATTGGAATCATCAATTCAAAATTAGTTGAATGGTATTATAGGGTTTATACCATTAAATAGTATCAAAGTAGTTCAAATTTGTTTATATTTTAGACTACAAAAGTTGGATTTTCTATATATGCATTCAAATTCTAAGGATTTCCCGCCCCCCTTTTTCCTTTCTCCCATAAACACACAAGTCTGAGTCTCTCCATCTCTGCCCCTTACTTTCACCTCAAAGCAAACAATCAAAGCATGCAAAAATCTATCATCTATGAACTTCCAAGAAATGTAAATTCATTTAAACAATGACTGAACGTTAAATGAAGGGGGAAAAAGAGTAATACACAAGAAAGATAAGATATTCGAGTATACCATGACAAATATTCCCTCTTTACGGGTAGGTAGTTGCTCAAGCTTTGTCAATGTATCGTCGCCTTTAGTAACTTTTCCAAATATTGCATACTGAAAACAGCTGTTATATCAGCATATCAATTACAAAATAGAATCCTCCGAAATGTTTGAGTTTATAGTTACCTCACCTTTCCATCAAGATGAGGAGAATTTCCCAGCAACATTGAAAAAGAGGATCCACCACTATCTGGATCGTCATGCCTGTAAGAACAAACTGCATTCATTAGGTCTTCCAACAATTGCTCAAACCAAAGGTGAAAATAGTTTCAGAAAAGTTGTGCATGAGCAATATGTGTGTGCATGCACATTTAATAGCATTAAAAGTGCAGCAGTGTGAAGCTCAAATGAGCTCTAAGATGATTGTTGAAAATGACTCAATGCAGTATAGCAAGAACATTATATCAAAATTAAGCGACTAGTAGGTGAACATATTTTGATTTTACATTCAAGCATAGAAATCAATACTTGAACTGAAGTTAAATCTAGTACTTGTAAAACCATATATGCAACTTAATGACGAACAAAAGAGAAACGACAACAACACAAAACCAAGAACTCGAAAAGAAATAAGGTTACAACCATCAATCACCATCATAAGAAACCTAACCTTCCCATGGAAAGAATACCCCGGACATGTTTGACATCACTAAATTCACCAACAACGGTCTTTTCAGCTTCTCTTCTTTGTTCCTCATTCATAGGAGCAGATCTTCCATTCGCAACATCTGCTACTTGGGCTACAAATCCCTTATCTACCTAAGCATTGAATTAACCAAAACCATTCACTTTCACTGCAACAGCAATACTAAAGTCACACCAAACAACTTTAGAAATAATCAACGCTCAATTGCTTTGTAATTGTTTAGATGAGAACAGTACCCGAAAGAAATGATTGGTGTTATAGCCTCCAAGTCTCACAAGCTTGAAAATGTGGTCAACTGTTTTGGGTGCAACAGTTGGATAGAAACCAAACTCAATATCTCCATAATTTGTCTGCATTCACGAACACAAGAACTTGAGTAGACGCCATGGAAAATCAAACAAAGGGTATGTTTGGATTCGCTTATTTCAGTTTATCTACTAGCAATAAGCACAAATTTTATGGAAATAGCTTATGACAAGTCCATAAACATTTTTCAACTGGTAGCTTATATTACAATTCTTGATAGAACTCATAAGTGAGACAAAAGTGTAGAAAAGTGAAATGGAATAATATTGATTATGAGAGTTTTTGTTACATCAAGTAGTACATTGAGGCATATACAGCCAATTAGACCAACTAACTCCTAATTAATCTAACTAATATGTAACTAACTTTTACATCGCAAATAGCTTATATAGGTTATGAAAACAACTTATAATTTATATGAAAATATTTTGACATTATTTTATCTTTTGTTATAAAAATAGCTTATACATAAATACTTATATGATAAGCGTTTATGTTATACGTACATAAATAAGTTGTTTATTCTAATAGCACCAAAAACAACAATAAAATTGATATCAATTGAAAGAAACAAGTTGTTTATTCTACCAAGCAAGCAAAACTTGCATAGCAAGATGGGTTTTTTTCACCGTTTGAACTACTTTTTTTTTTTAATTATCGATATCTGACCTAAGGACTGACTAATCTCGAGGATCAGTCCCACCATCCATTAGTGGGGCCCTTTAAAACCAGATCAAACTTTGTATTGGGAAAAACCCAAGTCTCACATCAGAAAGATAAGACTTTTGATAAAAGTTTATAAAAGAGATGCACTCATTAATCCTCGCCTTACAAGCCAGTTTTGCAAGGATGGGTGAGGCCCAATTTTCAACATGGTATTAGAGCATATCAATTTGGGCAACCTACCTATCTAGGCACCAAGCCCATTTTCAACATGGTATCAGAGCATATCAATTCGGGCAACCTACCTATCCACACACCATGCCCAATAGTGTTGGGCGTGATGGGATGTATGATGTATCTACATAAACCGGCACTAAGATTCGAACCCTGAGACCTTGCGAGGAGCACACTCCAAGGTCTCAAACCTACACCATGACTCATGAGGCCAACCCAACCCTCCCGTGAGTCGTTGATTGAACTACTTGATTCAAATTTTCACTCCTACGGATATAACTAACTGAGATCACCTAAATTTTCTGAATCAACAAAATGGGGTTCAAAGTTTGAGCTTTTCAATCACTCAAAAACTTAACAGAGTACAGATAAATGCATTCACAACAATAATTATGGAAGCACTCGAAATGGATTAAACGCTATTCACTCTTTGAACTTTTACTACAAATTGAAACAATTACAAGTAAAAAAATGAAGAAAACCTGAAAGACGACACGGGTTGATCCCATTTGGGGTTCAAAAGAAGAAATCGAAGATGCAAAAGCCAACAAAAGAATGAATCTTAGACTCAACATTTCAACCAACGTTAGAGTTAGACACTTCTTTTCCGGAAATTGAAGTCAACCGTCGGAAATTCAGAAATCTTAATCTTTTGTTTGATCCGTTGGTCGTAGCAGGACTGTCTGAGGTGAGCTACTGCATATGTGACTAGTAGTTTTAACCTTTTAATTTATTTTTATTTTTCTAGTAAACTCAATTGATAAAATTGTTAAATATATTTTTTTGTCCTAAACGACCTTTGTTTTTCCGTTCTCATCAATGTTTAATGTTAAATTCAAGTTAAATTAGTCTATCTAAATTTGTTGAAGAGAATCGAACTTAAGACTTTTTGGAAGAGCACACTCATAGATCGTAAGACAATACTATCAGGTTAACCCAAGTGGGTTAATCAAATGATTTGTTGTTGTCATGTTTCAAAGAAATTGTCCTTCTCTTTGAATAATTTACGCGTGATCCAATTTTACTAAAACTTTACGACTGTGATACGACAAAAAAGATAAAAACCCAGGAAGATAGATTCGTACCAGTATTTCCTTAAGGTTGATCACCCTCCCCTATTACAAAAAAGAGACTTTCTTCATCAAAGAGGAAGGCATCCCCAAGTCGGTCGAGCATTGTGATGTATTTCTAGAGGCCCAACATTTGAATACATACCTATCATCGGCCGCCACACTTTCCTCTTGAGAGACGGGGGCTCAGTTAACAACAACAATGATAGTAACCCAAAGAAGAAGACGAGAGATTGATGGTCAGAGAACTACAATAAAGGCTACAAAGTGAAGGAGAGAGGACAATAAAATCATAACAAAAGCAAAGAAGAGAGAGAGAGAGAGCAAAGTCATAAAGGGGAATTGGTGTACGATCATAAGGTACAAGTATTCGGCTTTTTTTATTACTTTTGGAAGTTTAAGGTAAAAATGACCGTGAAAGTAGACCAGATGACTTCAAAATATTGTGAAATAGGACAAAAATAGTTGGTTCCATTAAACATTTTTAAATTTTTGAACCACAAAAAGCAAGGGGTGAAAATGATCAAAAGGCCCAAGAATGATGGAAGAACCAATGATTGACAGAAGATAAGAGCACAATGGTTACAAAGTAAAAGAAAGCTAATCAACATTATAGGGGAAATGATGACAAGTGAAGAAGGGGGAAAATCAGAATGAATCATTAGGTTATGAAAATAAATAGTTTGGAGAGGAAGACTCCAAAAGCATTAATGTTGAAATAACCACTGTCAGGAGAAATAAATAAGGGAGTTGTGACGGAGAAATTATCGTCACGAAGGAACAACAAAAAGAGATTGATCACTACCTACATACTGTTAGAGTGCATACACTATTTCAGCTTCGACACTCAAGAGTTGTGTATAATACCTAATAGCAGATTGTTGGTGTAAGCCTTATATGCCAATAGTTTTATGTTAAACTTATGATATCTATCATTTTTTTTTTGTCAAGGGCTTTTATTATTAAATAAACTAGTTGTAAGATTAATAAAGTCCCTAGAACAGATAGTTCAAGTAATGGAAGATAATCAAACATAACCGTGTTGGAACAAAGGGTGTTTCACAAGTCACCTATTGAGTTTTGACAATAACAAGGTATTAAAATATAATCAATTGGATATGCTAAACAATTTGTTCAAGTGTACAGGATCCATAATCAAAGTACTATCCATAAAGATTCTGATTGAACAAGTTCAAGAGCAAGGGAATTTTATTTGAAGCTTAA
>Ga0228710_1005443_pt1 | contig 19764 bp, 13 predicted proteins | sample MedpolnodulmetaG_FD_177995 | JGI IMG/M metagenome (GOLD analysis project Ga0228710, IMG submission 177995) | Root nodule microbial communities from Medicago polymorpha collected in Santa Monica, California, United States - pink nodules | ecosystem: Host-associated > Plants > Roots > Nodule... | reverse complement strand
CTAATAAACATGGTTAGTCTAGGAATGGATAATCGTTTATTAGTGATATTAGGTTAACGTGCTTTAAACCTTCAAAGATTATTAGACCACCTAAGGAATTAGGGGCTGTAGTTTGAGAAGAGGGTCCTAACTCAAGGGATTGATTAGGACTATTTTATTAATTATCGTGAACTAGAGAATCATTTCATAAGAATAGGTGCAGTATACCAATTAGGGAAACATCTAGAGGATTCGACAGACCCGACCTCATCTCTCTCCATATTTTCTTAATCAATCTTTATTTTAAGTTACTTGATTTCATCAAATCAAACCAAACTAACTGTTTAGTGGCAAATTAAAAGAACTTTATACATCCTTTTGAATAACGTAATTGAATTATTGAAATTAAAACCAGTCCTTGTGGGAACGATATTTTTACTACTTCGATAGTGTTTGGTACACTTGCCAATATTCTATCAGCCGACATTACAGAAATATGCCAGCGAGCATGCAAATATGCTATTAGAGAAAACATAGAGAAGGTATGCTTTTGGTTAATATGTATTCTTTTTATTCCTTAGAACTGTGAAACTTAGAACTTTGAAAGATGGAACTTTCTAATTTGATGAAAATGCGCATACTAGTTTGTATATAAATATGATAGAAACTTGATAAATCTATTCTGATAATGTTTGAGCTAATATATTGTTGTGGTTACAGGACATAGAGCAAGAGAGGAAGAGGAAGGAAAACCCTGAGGGCATGGATGAAGACTTGGTCGACGAAGAAGTTGCAGAGATTAAAGCTGCTCATTTTGAGGAGTCCATGAAGTATGCACGTAGGAGTGTCAGTGATGCTGATATACGCAAATATCAAGCATTTGCTCAGACCCTACAACAATCAAGGGGATTCGGAAGTGAATTTAGATTTTCAAATACCGCAACTAGTTCTACTGTATCTGACCACCTTGCAACTACTACTGGAGGGGATGATGAAGATGATCTGTATAGTTAGGTTTTTTATGATGTGTTTCTAGACTTCCCTTTAAAATGGGAAAACTTCAAGTCTACTATTTGTTTCACACTATTAAGTTTTAATTACCATAAATTGGCTACTACCTTTTATTTTATGTTTATATTATGAATTATTGATGATATTCTTCTTAGTATAAATTGACCAACAACCTTTTATATTTTTTACTAAAAATTGACAAACTGTTTTTTTGTTACTAAAAATTGACCAACTTAGCAAGTGGAATATCTATCTTAGATAAAATTTTAAGTTTTTCTTTCTTAATTTGAAAAAAAAACGTCTAACACAACTTTCTCAACTTGCATGGTATGGTATAATTAGGTCCGTTTATTAGAGATCATTTTTTTTTATAAAAAATCATAATTTATTTTTTCGTTTGTTTATCGTAATAAAAATCACATCTTAAAAAAAATAGTTTGTTTGGATACAACTATACAAAAGTGATTTTGTTATAAATTATTTCAATCTTTTGACACTTATTTCTTGCTCATGAATTCCAACGTGCATATTGAATATTGATACTCTAGAAATTATCACAAAAAGTAAACTCAGGCCGAGGCAACAACCCATCAAGATTCAAGTCATAGCTAAGAGCATGTTTGAAATTAATGGGCGTTTCACTCACTGCTATCACCTTAATGTGTATGCTAAAACTACCATCGTATCTTGTACTTATTTTCCTCTTAACACATCGACTCAAAATTAACTTCACTCCAAAACTTGATTATAGTGTAAAGCAGCAAATAATTCCTTTTGCATGGAATATGTTGAGAATTTAACATCTTTAATTATTTATCTAAAGTGACATTTCATGCAAGTTATTATTTTATTGACCAATCTGGCATTTCATGGAAAAAGGGGAGGGGGGATATTCTTTATTAATGAAAAGAGCTAGTGCTTCTAGATGCTCTTGTACCCAAAAAAAATATCAGAACCTTAATTTTTCAGACTAAATTTATGTGTTTAACTACGAAGCTCAACAAAGTAATGCTAAAACATTGACATTAATACTAACACAGCCTTCCGTGGTTCTCTACATGGCAAGTGCATCCGGACTCCGGTCTTCAATTCAGACACTTCAGTATACGCCATCAAGATCTAGTGATTATCAGCTTTGACAAGATCTGGGAACTGGGATGAAATGCAGCTACTAGAAACACCATCAGTATTCTTCTTCATTTCTGATTTATGAGCAAAAGAGAACTCCGTGGAACACCAAAATACGCCATTAATATCATTGTGTATTTTCCAAGATTTCTTCATCACAATTGTGTGGAAGAGTGAAATCCGGCACCTCTTCAATATCATCTGCAGGCTAATAAGGGAAATATACAAGTAATACAGTTGCTGAAATCTGAAACATAATCATGCAGAAAATGTAACATCCAAGACCACTGCCTACCTGCCATAGTTCCAATAGCTGCCATAACAAATAACCAACAATCATAACCAAGCAAAACAACTTTCCTGCCCACGCTCCACAAAAGAGGTATCTAAAGAAAATGGAGAAAATCGGCATTGGTAGCTGCTCAATTCAATACAACACGCATGTTCTAATATTAAACTGACATCAATTTTTGAATAAAGAAAGGAAGATCTATATATACTTAATATGATTCATGTTTCTTCTTCTAAACTAGGTATTAGTTTTACACTTGAACTACTATACCCATAGAAAAGAATTGCCTTGATTGTAGTGCTGCCAAATAAAGATCCAAAAAATACATTGCTTTACCATGTATCAATAAGCTTTTTCTTTTTCTTTTTTGGACAAGTCAATAAGTCTATGTTAAAGCAGGTAAAATAATGTTTTGCTAAAGTAAATAGTAAAATGACATGACTGAATAAATAGTAGACTTGGGATTACGACTATGTACTACATATTGCCATTATTGTCAAGTTGAAATTGTGGTGTTCAGATTATACCGTGAGAGACGCTCTAGTAGATTTTGATCTGAACACTTCAAAGCACGGTCATACACAATTTCAGTCCTTTTGGCAACATCATTCCAGTCGTAGAGCTCCCTCACCTACAGAAAACACAAACAAAAAGGAATTAGCTTCCCCACGAAATGTATCAGAAAAGAACATTTAGGGTGTGTTTTGGAGGGGAGAGCTTGGAGGGTTAAATCTATAATTTGATATACATTTGTTTTATTTTTAAAATTAAAAGAACATCATGATCAATGATCATATAATTGTTCAATCACACTTAATTGATTTAAAAAAATCATTTTATAGTGTCCATAATTTAAAAAAGAAAAGTAAGCCCTCCTCTCCAAAACCCTCAATCCAAACATAACCTTGAATTCTAAACAGAAAACTTACTCGATTATGCATAACTTGTGGATCAATTTTTGGCAGCATATGTATGGCCTTTTGTATTGCATACACCATATCACTGGGATCAGGTTCTGCCAAAACAACCATGTCATCTGGCAAAACCTATATAGCAAAGAATTGCATCTATATCAAGCCTCTATAGGATAGCATTCCAAGATTGTCGAATTGGAAAGAACCCAAAGTTCTTAAACAAATTTTTCAGACACACTGTAAATTACTATGTTCTCATCCCAAACAGGCATAGAAGCAAAATATGTTGTACTGCTTACCTCAGGAACTCCTCCAACACGTGTGCTGACAGTTAACAATCCACAGCTAGCAGCCTCTAATATCGCTATGCAAAAAGCTTCCGTTAAGGAACTGAAACAATACGAATGTTATTTATTAAGATTAAAAAAATCGATGTGCACAATGACTGGTGTCGATGTTAGAAACCCAACATCCCATCACAGAAGTAAACTCAACTTCAAGAACCGTTCAACTTCCATATTGAAGCAGAAGAATTATAAACTCACTATTGTAAAGCTTAAAAAAAAAAAGCAGAGAAACTTGTTAAGGAAGCTGAACCTATTTAAGAAGATATGGCCACGTATCAGAACAGATCGGACTTGTGCGTGTGGCACAGCTCCCAACATTTCAACTCGGTCTTGTAAAGAATGTTTTTCTCTCATCTCTTCCAACCGCACACGCTTAGCTCCATCACCTCCAACAATGAAACGAACCTTCAAACAGATATATAAGTTATGCCTTTGGAAGTGTATAATTAAAAAAAAATAACTTCAGTCCATTTCTGTAGCATTATTTATTTCTATTGGTGCAGTTTTAGTACAGGTTAACACCAAAGACAGTGCTGTCTGTCAGCAGATATAAAATTTATATCACAATGCTGAGTTATAATTGAGGAATACAAACCAGGTTTTACAGTTTTACTTCAGCACTTGTATTAAGGTTGGCATCAAAGATTGTAAACATATACATTACTTTTAGTGAAGGTACAGAGAAAGCTCCCTGTACAATTTTTTTTGAAAGGTTTAATAACGTGTATACTGGCCAAACTACCTCATATTTAAACGGACATTAATCATCTATATACTAATTGTCCAAATGCATCCCCATAACACTTCCAATTCAATATTTCCATGCCGTTTGGGTTGAGAGGGGAGTTGGAGGAGGATAAATGCTTCTCTATCTGTTTAAGCATCAATTGCAAAATTGGATGACCTCTCATACATGTTTGAGTTGGCTGATAAAAATCAATGTTAACAAGCAATAAATGACAGTGACCATAACTAATCCTTTCATAATGTTGCTTAGTGTGCAATATAACTCTTCATCTTGAAAGTGGTACCATCATGGTAAAGTCCTTGTCTTTTTTCTTGAAGGTCACCTTGAATCAGTCTCCTCTTTGACACGAATAAAATCAATTTTCAATTTCCATCAAATATGTTCAGGCAATTCTCCAATTATCACCACAAAGAAATATGGCACACACTCATTAAAGCATGCTGATAATGAAAATCTTAGCAAAACTTAACAGATACTCCCTCCGTTTTAAAATACATGTCCATTTTGGAGAAATTGCAGTAACCAAGAAACCAAATAAATTTTGTTATTTTTGATGAAATTATATGTGTGTTTTCTATAATACCCTTAACCATTTATTATTTCATTCTATTTTTTCTCTCTCTACAATAAATATGCAAGGGTATTATTGACAAGACAATAATTAATGCTGCATTGAAACTTGAAAGTGACAAGTATTGTGAAACAAAATTATTCTCCAAAATGGACAAGTATTATGAAACGGAGGGAGTAGTATTTAACAGACAGCACAAAACAGCCCATATGCTGCATACAAAAGCATCTTTTACTTGCATAGAGCGTCAGAACAAACACCACAGAAATTTCACTAAACAAAAATTTTGCAACTATAAGCACCATTATGAAAAGCCAAAACATTCCAAATGGGATATGTCAAATTTCCTAGTTATGCAAGACAGAGAGACAATGCTTTTATCAACTCACATTGGAATGTAACCGGCATACTTGCGGGATGACTTCGACAAGCAAATCTACTCCCTTCCGATAAACCAATCGGCTGATAACAACAATAACAATCTCTTCCAATCTTCTTGGACAATCCACTGCTGGTGGCGTGAACATGGGAGTATCAACGGCATTAGGTATTACAAAAACTTTATCTGGTGGCAAACCTGACCGTAACACTGTGTTTTCCTTGCTTGTGTGAGAAACACATATGGCTTGAGTCACATCTGCCAAGGTAAACTGCAACACCTTGTTCATGTGAATGCTTCCAGCATCAGCAAAACCATACAGAGAATGATCTGTAAACACAACCTTGTATCCCATGGTTCTTGCATGCATGAGAGTTTCATGACAAAATGTCGAAAAGGCTTGGTGTCCATGCACCACTGTAATTCTTTCTCGAATAAGAATCGTTCTTATAATTGGTAATAACCCATAGATGGTCGGAAACGTATTCTGCATAACAAATGGTCTCCATGGAACATAGTATACTTTCAGACCACCAGTCATGTATCTGACCCCAGATCGATTTCCATAAGCATGAGTTGCAACCACCACCTGAATCATCATTTTTCATTGAATTTCACATTACTACAAACAAAAAACCTTAGCATAACTAACAATAACCAAGTCTTTTCCCACTATGTCTAGTTGACTAATCACACAATTAAATTATTACGAGTTAGAAAAAAACTTAAATTGCTCTCACATTGTGCATTTAAAGCCTGTTTGGACTGACTTGATTGAGCTTCTCTAGGATAGCTTATGAAAACAATGTGACTTTATTTTATCTTTTTTCATAGAAATAGCTTATATGATAAATACTCATCTTATAAGCACTTAATTAATGGCATCATTGAATATTTGAATGTAATCACATTTGTTTATGTCGGTTATACGGAGATTGTTTCTAACTATCAAAAAGGAAATGGAGTTAAACTCTTGGAAAGCTAAAAACAACTTAGGGACCGACACGTGTCATAAGCTATTTTTAGAAGCACTTCCAGGGACACTTACAGAAATTCTGATGTAATAATAAGATCTTGGAAATCCCTAATAAAGCCAAATAAGTTAGCAACCTTAATTAGAAAAGAATGGTAAAAATGGAAATATAACCTTGTGGCCTAAGTTGAGCAAACATTGAGAGAGATAATAAATATGATTTTCGACACCACCAAAGTTAGGATAGAAAAAATCTGAGACCATCAAGATTCTATGCTTTCGTCGATCATCAGTGCTCATTGTATCTGTGTCACTTCTTCACACTCCAATGGTTGGTGTAACAGAAGAAGTTGTTCAATTTCACCGATGAGAGACGAGAAATAGGAAGCAATAGTGACTACGTGGGAGGCTTTGAGGGTGATGTGGTTTGTTGTAGAGTGGAGGGGGTCTATGAGAACATACCAGCTTTCTATATTGGACATTGGTTCATTTATTACCCCTTCATCTTGTAAAGACAGTTATTACCCTTGATCTTATGTTAACAAAAGATGAAGGGTTGGTTCTCTTGTAATAAAAAAAGTGAGAGAGTTAGTTTATGTTTTCCATATGTTATTTATTGATGATTGAAGAAAAATATGTATAATAAATAGGGGCATGTATCTAAAGAAATAATTAATGTAGTTGGAACTAGCAAATGGGTCTTATAAAAAGGACAAAAAAATTTCTCAAAAAGGTCTTATAATTAGGACGGAGGTAGTAAGTGAGTGTTAGCATGTAGCAAAGTGAGTAAAAAGTAAGTTGATCATACATGGGAACAAGACCCTTGTTTAAAGTGATGTATTATAATGATACACTTCATGTCTTTGCTATATTTTCTTTTACGATTGACGTAGTTAGTGACATGACATTCCAACGTGTTTAGAGAAACTAAACTCGAGATAGATGGAGGTTCCTATCTGATTCAAATGAGATATTTGTAATAGGATCAACCCATATGTTGGTTTATGCTTTTAAGGCGTTGAGGGTGCATTGATGCTATTAGTATATGAGGTGGGAATGAAGTGGTTTCTGAGACGTCTTGAAATGTTCTTTTTTGTGCCACACGTCGTTCTGATACGACGTATCACCCAAGATGGTGTAGAAGGTCGAATCTTGTGTTGCGCCATATGACAAGACGAGGTGGTCCCTTCGGTGGATTTGGACATGGTTTTCGTACTAGGCTTTCATGACATGTTATTAATGAGCTATCTTATTGGATAACCCGAAAGATAATTAGGTCGAACCTTTTATATCGTACCAGTACAATCTTGTTTTGGATTTTGTAATAGTATAAAAGGGAAAAAAAATTATTTAATTATACCTTGATTTTACAAACAAATCAAAGTTTTGAAAAAGAGTTTTTTTTTGAGGGAGAAGTTTTGAAACAAAGTTAAAAACCTAAAGTAACCACTGACCAAAGATCAACTATCTCGGTCCATAACAATTGTTACGTTTGGTTATTGATCGATTCATCATTACTAAAATGACCAAATATCAACTCTTTTTGTCTCACAATTGTCGACATATTTCCAAGATTTTTTCAAAAGTGATTGACACTTTCATTTTTTAAGGTGATATACCTCTAATTAATATCACACACATTAAACATAATTTAATATATTGCATTTTGCATTTATGATATAATAAATATTTCAATACTTAGAGCGAAGTAGTAAAAATATTAGAATTTTTCTAATTACACCACCATGTATTCATGGCTACGTCCCAAAATGACAAAATTACCGTTAAATAAGATTTAATTTTCAAATTCACCCAGCAAACTAACGCCTCTTCCTTCTTTCTTCTTCCAAAACCCAAAAAAATGTCTCTTCCTTCTTTCCTCTTCCAAAACCATACTTCTCCAAGCAAAATTTCTCCTTTCGATGGAGAAGACTCGATTCTACTGTAATTGAAGTTAAGTGAAACAAAATTTAAAGGAAAAAAAAAAGAAGAATTGCTTTAACGATAGAGAATACTTGATTTTATTGTAATTTAATCTTAAACTCAATTTAAATAGGTCATGTAAACTAAGTTTAAGTGTACATACTAAAAGTTAAACTTTGCTTTAAACTCTTCAACCTTGTCTAATGATTTCACGTAATCTTATTTTAAGTATGCACATGTAAACTCAGTTTAAGTAGGTTATGTAAACTAAGTTTACATGTACCTACTTAAACTGAATTTAAGAGAGTTCATAACATATCAATGTTGAATAAAGAGAAAAAAATAGAAACTTTAGCATCATTGAACAAAAAGAAAGAATTCACTTACTTATATGCAATAGCGTATGGATGAAAGATGTTTTTTTTTAGAGATTGATTGAACCTCCATGATTGTTTGTGGGTGAAAGAGGGTGAAGTTTTAGAGTAACAATGGAATAAAATCAAGGTTTTAAGAAAATTTATATAAAAGGGCAATTAGGAAGAATCATGCATCATTTTTAAAGCCCGGTCAGATTCACATGCAACTCGAGGAATGGAGAATTATCGATAAAAAAACAAAAACAAATTGTATGTCGACCTAGCAACATGGTGTCTAAGTTGGTAAATTTTTTTATTATCATCTCTAAATATTATTATATCTCTTTATTTTATACACTTTTTTTAATTTGTGTAGAATGGTCAAAAGCAACGTTATCAGACTCGCGAGTCTACATAGACTCAAAAAAGATTTGTAGACTTGACTCGTATGAGTCTATGAAAAATTAAAATTGACTTTAAAAAATATACATGTGACACATAAATGACATATATATTTATAATAGAGCACCAATTAACATAAAAATAAAAATTTCAAACTCTATGACAAACATTTAACAAAAAAAAACTATTAAAGCAAGCAAAGTAGAAATCTTGTTCATGATAAAACATATATGCTAATGTCTTCAAACATTCAAAGTTCATGTGAAATCTTGTTCATCATCAAAATCACCACCACCATCATCATCACCATCATCTTCACCAACATCCTGACCATCATCATCAAACTCAACCCTGATAAAACACCTTATTCATCATTAACGGTAACCTAACTTGAATTATTTTAACCTCCACCTGATTCAACATTGCCTCCATCACAATTTTGCATGTAATTATTAACAACGTCAGTTTTTATAATATTTCGATACACAACAAAAGAACGTCGTCGATGAAGGTGAGTGTGACCTGAGTTCTTCTATCTTCGGTGAGAGAGTGGGAGTTTTGTTTCTAAATTGAAAGTGAGATCGAAAAAGAAAAGAAGATTCTAGTTTTTTTCCCTTTCAAATCTTGTTTCGTTTGAGCTTTTTTGGGTTTTTTTTTCCTCGAAAAACCTCATAGACTCGTAAACTCGTCATAGACTCGCGGGTCTACCTCAAAAGTAATTATATGTGCGATTCCACTCATTTTTCCTTTCTAGGTCCGTACACTCGTACGAGTCTACTAACGAGTTTGACAACCATGGTCAAAAGTATATCATGAGTGATTTCTTTTGCACTCTGGCCTTTGTTGGCGCATTGGTTAGGCATGATTTCGGTTAGTCCGAGGTGTTTATCTAACCACCTAATCCATTTTGGTCACCTAGATTACTTTTTGAAAAGCGTGTGTTCGTCATTGCATCCTATTTGGTTATCTATAATTTGGATAAAAAGAAATCACCACATCTTTTGGCAGAAAGAAGAATCTTTGCAATCTCTTGTCGACAAAGTAAAATTGTTTTCTTATTAGTGATGAAAGTGAAGTATAATAATTTCTCTTTTCACTTTCATTTTCGGTGGCTTAATCCTCTCTTATGCATAAAAGTCGTACCTTGTTGTTTCTTATAGCTTCTCCTTGAGGTGTTCAAATTAATCTTGTTTTGAGTTTTATTCTGACACATCTCGTGTTGGGTATAACTCAGTATTTGTGGTAATATAATATCATTCTAGCTTGTTAAAAAAACGATATCATTATTTATTTAATTTTGGTGAAGTAGCTTAATGGATATAACAACGATATCATTATTTGTATTATTTTTTTGTTATATATTTAATTAATATTTTATAATACATAGAATTATTCTTGTCAAAAACTAATATATAGAAATATGTTTTTATTTATATATATTCCTTATTTTGAAAAAATTTAAATATATTCCTTATAATTGTTTAAAAAATTTCAATATTTTTTATTTGAAGGGAATTTTTTTAATACTGTTGAATACGTTATCATATTTATATTATTTAAAAAAAAAGTAATTTTAGTAAAAAAAAAACAAAAAAGTAAAAGTTTTCCTTTAAGGAAAAGAAGTAAAGAGTTTTAAATTATTTTTAGGCTTAATTGCTCTTTTGGTTCCTTAAGTTATTATTTGGTATCGCTTTGGTCCCTTAACTAAAAAAAAGACCGTTTGAGTATTTTATCTTTATTTCTGTTACCTGTGTTGGTCCCTTCCGTTAGTTTTAATCAAAAAATGTTAACTACTATCCACGTGTCATTTTGGCATTGGTTGAAAAACTTAATTTATTTTCTTCATCTTCTTCACTTAAATTCTTCATCTTCTTCCCTCATTTTTTGGAAAATAAGAACAACACCAACAACACTTTCCTGAAAGAAAGAAAAAAAAGAACAACACTGACCCAATAAAATCTAAATTTGAACCCATTACCATTAAGATTTGTGAATTTCTTGAAGATTTGGAGGAAGATGAATAATTTGACGAGTCTTCTTCTCATAACACTACAAGTCTTCTTCACGCATAACACCATAGGTCTGCTTCACCCATAACACCATGAGTCTTCTTCTTCTTCCTCCATAGGCCTTCTTATAACACCAACCCCAAACCTTCTTCTTCTTCCATAGGTCTTCCTCATTACACCATAACACCATCAAATGAAAATTCATTTGAAGAATTGAAAAAAGAAAGGGCACACCTTCGTTTGAATATATCAGATCTGCAAATTTCCTATGAGTTTGCAATCAAATTCAAAATATTTCTTGCCACCATCTTCAAAATTTATTTAGAGACAAAGAAAATAGAGAAGAAAATAGATTCCAGAATTCCAAATTGAACAAATTAGATGAATTCTTTCCCAATCTGTTAATTTCTTCTTCCCAACGATTGGTCTATTGCAACCCATCAAACCATAATTCTTTGTAATCCATAGCAACCTCTATCCTCAACGACGCTTATACACCACGGAACAGATCTCGTTAGATCAATTTTTGCACTAAAAATGTCGTTCGCTTCATTCTTTTCAGTTATTTTTAACATTCTATATTTCATTTGAAGATGGCGAGAAGCTTCTCTCTGTATTTGATTTGAAGATGAAATGGATTAAAATGAATCTGATTTAGCATGAAGATGATGAAGAAAAAAAATCTGGGTTGATGTGTTGTTGATGATGAAGATCATGAAGAAGAGGATGGAAGGAGAATGAAGAAGATGAATAATACAAATCCTAACGTTTTTTTGAATTTTTTTAACAGAAGGGACCAAAACATGTAACAGAGATAAAAATAAAGTATTTAAACAATATTTTTTTTGGTTAAGGGACCAAAGCGATACCAAATAAATAGTTAAGTGACCAAAAAAACAATTAAGCCTAGATTATATTTATTTTTCCCCAACTACGTATACGTTCCATACTTCCATTCCAACCCACGCTATGACGCAGCAGGCAGCACGCTTCGCTCCGTTGATAGTTTCCCGTTGAAATTTTCCTTTACAGTGCAAAGGTCAAATCCGTCATCTCATACCCTACAAAACATAATTTTCATTTTTCTTTTGACTAAACATTTTTTCTTTTGACTAAACATTTTTATTTAAAGCGATTGAAATAACAAAAAAGAAAAAAAGAAATATAAAAAAAGAGATGCAGCGTGAAACATCATAAGAGAGCGTGTGAGTAAGAAGAAGAAAATGCAAGAATCGCTAACACCAAAAACAACAATCATCAGCATTCAAAGAAAACCGCATTTTCCAATGACGGATCCAAATCCCTAACCCTAACCGTTTTCTCTCTTTCTCTCTCTAATCCAATCCAAATCCCTAACTTTCTCTCTCTCTCTCTCAAAACAACTCTTCAGGTTTGTTTTCTTTTCATTCTCTCGCCATTGCAATGATCTTTTTTATTTTTTTACCGAATTTATTGTTGAATTGTTGAATCTGGATCATGTTGTTGTTACAGTGATGGCTGAGAAAATATTGTATATGGTGGTGGTTGATGAAAGCGTAAAGTTGAAGGAAAATGAGAAGGAGTCGTTTCGGTATACGCGTCCTGTTTTACAGAGTACACTTCAGCTTATGGGATGTAAAGCTCGTCATGCTTTCAAGGTTCAAATTCTATTTCATGATTTTGTTTATTATGCTAATTACATTGTTTATTTTCAATTTCATTGTGGATTATTTTGTTACTGTGCTTTGTTTATTCATTGATAGAAGATCAGTGGAGTGAGTGTTTTAATTTTGTTTGTTCGTTTGAATTTGTTGATTTATTGGTTTTTGTACTCATTTGTCTGCATTTGTGCTGTATCTATCCACGAAGAATAGACACTAGACACAGATACCAACACGTCGGCACTGATAATAATTTGAGAAAATGACATAATTCAATGTAATTGCATGTGTCAGTGTCGTGTTGGTGTTGGACACCGGATATGCCTTTGATCAGAAGTGTCGGTAATTTGGTATTTTTCTGGGGTACGATTTGATTGACTTTGATGTTTTTGTTTCTGCTGTGGTTTTGGACTGTGTTTATTTTGGCAGGAATGCATTTCTTCCTTGGCTTCTATGTGTATGTTTCCATTATTCAACATTGTAGCCATGTTAACTATTTTGTTATCTCGTGCCTATGGAGATATTGAGCCGGTTTGGATTTGACTTATTTGAGTTTGTTTACTACTGACATAATTTTTGTGAGCCTGTTTGGGAGAACTTGTGAAAACAACTTATGACATTGTTCATAAGTTGTTTTCAACTTATTTTCATAAGTTCTCCAAGATAGCTTATGAAAACTGTTTATAACTTTAATGTTATTTTTGCTATAGAAATAGATTATACAAGAGTCCTTACACAGTCACTATTTATTTGTTTAAGTGAAAGAATAATTGAGTTACACCGTCAAGTAACTGCTGTGGCTAAAATTTAGACCGTTCTTTTTCAGTTTTGTTAAACTTCAATGGACCATAGTGGATATTTTGTTTGTTCACTTGGTGTTACCGTCAAGTAACTGCTGTGGCTAAAATTTAGATCGTTCTTTTTCAGTTTTGTTAAACTTCAATGGACCATATCGGATATTTTGTTTGTTCACTTGGTGTTTAAGTTTTGAATTTTAGCTCCAACCGCCAGTGTCGTGCTGAGGTTGTCTTGTTCTTGCCGCGTGCCTTCTTTTGAACATTGATTGATAGAGGTCATTATTGTTAAAAGGGAATTGAGGATATGTTTCCCTATTAGGTTGGTTACAAATTACAATCTATGATAAAATCCAATTAATTGTGGTATATCTTGATTTAGGTTCTTAATTATTGCCTGACATCTCTTCCAAGTGCGCAGTTGTAGTAATACATGGCCCACCAATTATATTTGGTTCAAGCTAGGCCAGGTAAGTCCTGGAAAAAGGACAGCCAAGGTTGACTTGGGTAGACCTAGATAGGGCACATAGCTCGATTTGAACAAACGACACCCAGCCCCCAAGCCATAAGCCTGAAAGGCAAAGTTGGTTGCTTGGTCCTAGATATAAGTATTTCATTTTATTTGTTGCACATAATAAAATTAAATACTTATATTTTTTGGGTGGTACATGGCTTGTTGTCAAAATTGACGCCATGGAGCTACCAACAAATAAACTGCTGCCACGACATTATGAAATGGTGGATTCTGTGCCGATTGCAACAGGCCGCAACATCCATTATATCTACCATATTTCCGCTATAGCCTCATGCCCACAGCACTATATTTATACTGCAGAATTTTAGCCATAATCTGGCATCCGCCATTAATATCAGTGGTCATTACTCACTATTTTGCATAATTTATTTACTTGATATCTTGTATATCCAAATGACCTCTTTTTATTGAAACTTAATCCTCATATTTCTAATAAATTGACTTTTCCTCTTATCAGATCATGCTATTTATATTGCAGAATATTAGCCATAATCTTGCATCCGCCATTAATATCAGTAGTCATTACTCTTTTTTTTTGCGTCTGCTAATTTACTTGATATCTTTTATATCTAATTCACCTCTTTATTGAATGTTTGAAACTTAGTCCTCATGTTACTAAGAAATGACTTTTCTTCTTGTCAGATCAGCAGAAGGGTTTTTGAACTCACAAGGAGTGGGAGTTCTACTGATGCTTTCAAGTCTGAAGGAATTGTTTTATCAGGTTTCGATGCTTCTAGAGGAAATGTGAAAAAAGATTGTCAGGAAGCTTCTGCTTGCCCGGGGAAAACGGATGTAGGCAACCACTTACTTTCAGGGAAAGATCATGGAAGTAAGAGCGTGCCATTTGAGTTGTACAAAAGGCGTACAACTGTATTTGTTAGGAGAGAAACTTTTCTTGATATTGTCTGTGATGTTCTGGCTGAGTACAAATATGTGGGTCCAAACCAGAGAGCAGACTTGATGCTAGCTTGCAGGTATTTATTATCTTTATGACAACTATTTTGATAGAATCTGAACAGAAGTAAAATATAAATTCTTTTATTGTGGTTTGTGGCATCTGCTCCGATAATGATTTTCCGTATTTTTTCTTGTGGTTGATATTTTTAATGACCAGCTAGTTTGTATACTTTCACACACATTTTCAAATCCATATGCTTTGTTTTGCCAAAGTGGACAATATGTGGAATCTGGATTGATTTGCAAGAAGCTTGTAAAAAGGAGAATTTGGAATCTGGATTTATGTGGAATCTCAATTTTTCAAATCATAGGCAAGCCAATTTGATTCTAGTTGGCGGGTCAAACAAATTCACTCTATTTTTCTGTTTTTTATTGTAAATATTTACTACCTCCGGTTCTGTTCTATTTATCAATAAGCTCTTGATAGACTAAATGTTCCTTCGTTGTTATTTTTATAGAAAATATTTTTTACTTCTGGGTGAAATTACTGAATCTCAACACGAGCACAACATATTAACATTTGAAGTTCACTACAACTTAGTTAAAGTTTATACCTATAATTTGTCACCATTTTCAAAATGCCGTACAATTTTCCCATCTTGAATAAGTGACTATTTTCTTTGATGGCAGGATCCGAGAACGGAAGGAATCTGTGACAGTGCTTTTGTGTGGAACTAGTGGTTGTGGCAAATCCACATTGTCTGCATTGCTGGTATATTTGCATATAGAAGTAGTTGTTTTTTTTTTTTGCTATAACCAATTAGGGCCAGTTTTACTTAGTTTGCGGCAGGATATGTAATTGCAGTGATTAATAATGAAAATGAAACTTAGTACCATATATATCTTTACAGTTTAGTAACTCAAGTTCTATTTATATCTCTACTTCAGGGAAGTCGGCTGGGAATCACAACAGTTGTATCAACTGATTCCATTAGGCACATGATGAGAGGTTTTGCTAATGAAAAGGAAAACCCCTTGTTATGGGCCTCCACCTACCATGCAGGCGAGTGCTTGGATCCTGTTGCTGTTGCAGAAGCAAAGGCAAAAAGGAGAGCGAAAAAGATGGCTGGTGTATCACAGTCACTACCTAAGGATGAAGTAACTGAGGGTCACACCTCTAGCAAATTTGATATATATACATCGGAGGCGGCCTGTGGTGCGACTGAACGGTTGAATTCAAAACAAATGGCTGTTGAAGGATTCAAGGCCCAGAGTGAAATGGTGATTGACAGCCTAGATAGGCTAATCACTTCATGGGAAGAACGAAAAGAGTCCGTTGTTGTTGAGGGTGTTCACTTGAGTCTCAACTTTGTCGTATGTCTGATTCTCTTGGGTCATTCAATACTTCTTTGATTCTTTTGTACATAAATTGTATTGCTTTCATTTTCACATTACAACACTAACTTAATGTCATGCAGATGGGGCTTATGAAGAAACATCCTTCAATCATACCCTTCATGATATACATTACAAATGAGGACAAGCATATGGAACGATTTGCCGTACGTGCAAAGTATATGACCCTGGACCCTGCTAAAAACAAATATGTAAAGTATATCCGAAATATAAGAACAATCCAGGATTATCTCTGTAAGCGTGCTGACAAACATTTAGTTCCCAAAATAAACAATACAAATGTTGACAAGAGTGTAGCAGCCATCCATGCTACCGTGTTCAGCTGTCTACGTAGGCGTGAAGTTGGGGAACAGTTATACGATCCTAGTAGAAATATTGTAACTGTTATTGATGAGGAATATAGAAATCAATGTGCCGCCGATTCTTTGAGCTCAAAAGGAATGTTTCAATTGATCCAACGACAAGGTTCTTCAAGGCATCTTATGGCTCTTGTAAATACTGATGGGTCTGTGGCAAAGGCTTGGCCTGTTAATTCATTGGACTGTAACGGGAAGCCTGTTTGGGGCAACGGACAAGAGAAGGAAATTGGAAGTCCAATGTATGGACCCTTGCGAATTGGAAAGGCAGAACCTGTAAATCTTCAGTTTGGTTTATATGGGATCAGTGCTTGGCCCTGTGATGGTGGTACAAGCCGTGCTGGAAGTGTTGACGAGTCAAAAGCTGATGAGACTGACACAGGTAGTAGATATGTATCCTCCTGCTGTAGTTCACCAAGGATGTCTAATGGACCTTCAAAGGAGGTAATTTGGAATATTTTGTTTATCTTTCCGTTCAACATGAAAATAATTGCTTGTTTGTATCAAAGGGAAGATATCAATTAAAATTTATTCCCTTCATCTGATTTCCACCCCTTTTTGCTATATGTTTTAGCTCAAAGAGGATCTTTCAGTGCATGGTAGTGATGAAGAAGAGATTGACGATCAATTAGAGGTGGGCAGTGATGATGATTTCAGTGACGATGGTGACAAACATATTCATGAGGAGGTAGTGTTAAGTTTACCTTATCTAAAATGCATGTATATTTGAGGAAATATACCCAAATTCAGAATCTCAACCATTTGGGTTGCCTATGCTCGCAAAGGCAATGAATTGATGCTCGGTGCTGAATTTATTATTAAAAAATTGTCAATGTATCAGTTGCCATGTGTATATTTGTGAACTTTTGCAAATACCATAGCTTAATTGAGTTATTATGGTATGGATCTATCGTTGAGTGATTTCTAATATATACTTTTTTATGTTGTGCAGGTAGGTTCAGTTGATGAGGAATCAACCAAGTCTGATGAAGAGTATGATGATTTGGCAATGCAAGATGTGCCTGAAAATGGATGTTGCTCAGATGATGATGAAGAGTTCAGGAGTAAAGTTGTTATTGGTCATGAGGACCTAGGAGCTAAAATGCATGGAATTAAGTATCGTCAAAACCTGGATCTCTTCCTTAGAACCAGAAGTGAACCGGTGCCTGAGTCCTTCTGCTCATATTCCTCTTTGCTTATGGAAAAAGCTGAAAGGCGACTGCCACCATCAGGAAAAGCCAAGTTGAGAAAACGTTCTCTTAGTATTTCAGCTTTGGGAAAGGGTAGTTCCACAGTCCAGGATCCCATTATCTCCGGTGCTCCTTAAAGGTAGTAGGATACCTGTTCTTTATTCAAATTCATGACAGCTATCCCAACTTTTTCTCCTATGGCTTTTGGCTCGTGGAACTTTGTTATTGTGTCCTAAGTCGACCCGCTGTCTATAGTAAGGTCTCTTGAGTTTATATCAAAACTATTTTGTTTTGGTATAGAGGAGCTACTTAATTCAGATTGAGAGTTGTGAACACCAGTGAGATTTTGCTAACAGTCTGTACAATGAAGTTGGAAGAACCAAAATGTGCTCTTCTAATTAAGATGCACAGTTGCGGTTTTATTAAACAATCAAGTTTCTGTTATACCGAATGCTCAACTTTTTTCCAATTTTAGTCTCAATATTTTTGCAATTAATTAAGTGCATATCAGATTTATTTTCTTTCCTTCAAATGGAACCTTTAGCCTCGAACTTGTTCAATTCACTTTTGACATAATTTAAGCCATTTTTTAAAATCAATTTTAGCAATTCTAGAGCTGAAAATATTCTTCAAAATAGGGTTGTGTAAGAAATGCAGTTGAATCCGCTCATTCCTCTAGTATTTGATGGATCAAAAACATTTTTTGTTGTTTCGAAGTGAGTAAAGTATTTTATAAAAATACTAAAGTTGCATTGTAATTTTTTTTTTGGATAGTCGGATGTTAGTTTAATTATGTTATGTTATTAGCCAAAGTTAGAACCCTAAATCTCCTTTGGATACTCAACTCAACCATTTGAGCTACGAGTAGCGGACAAACACCATATTCAACCTAAAAAATATATTTAGACACATTCAAATTTAGGAGGGTTTTCATATAATACATTAAATTAAATGACTACAAATATTTTTGTAAGACTGTTATGGTATCCAACTCTAGCTGACCGTAGTCATTTCACAAATATTTTTAGAAAACATTCTTGTTTGTGACCCTTCCTGTTGTTGATGTGGTGCGTCTTGCAAGATAGTTTTGCATTTTTTTTTGGTGGTCGGGGTTTGAATCCCGAACCTTGCATATATTATACATTGTCCATACCAACTGAGCTAAGCTCACAAGGACAGATAGTTTTGCATTCTTTGTGTGATTGCGCGATTATTATGTCTATTTAGTGCTTTTTTTTTCAATGGTGTGATAAGGGGGTAAATAATATTTACCATAGCTAATGGACAACTATTTTTCATTTCTTGGTATTGGTTTGAAAATCTAGTAACTGTTTTTCTTATAATTGATGGAAAGATTGACACATTGCTAATGGCATTAAGACAATCTTTGACTACACCATTAAAGTGTTTGGTTTATCGAATAATATTAGGTTATTGACTATACTTATAATATCGATGTTGAATTACATGCAATTTTGCTCATAGTTTGGTTTTGATCGCTTGGGATGTTGGAGTAACGGTTTTAAGGATGCCATTTGTGAATCTAACTGCAAGACTAATCTCCAATCTGATAGAATCTGAGTGTAAGGAATAATCCTACATACACTCATCCTTATGCTCCCATCATTCAATATATGCTTCCATCATTCAATATATGTTAGATCCTTTATGAATGCCTCTAATTGGAACCTACATTTTTCAACAAACCTTATTTGAAGGGAACAGTTGTGCAAATTTATCCCAAATTCGTGACCAAGTTTGATTCTAGAAATTAGAATGCATGTGGAATCTCTACCCTCTACTCTCTCTAGTCTCTAGATCTCTTCTATTACACGCTTTAGGAGTTTAATGAGTTAGATTTAATCTCCTTTGCTTTTTTTTTTTTTTTTTTATTTTTAGGAAGA
>Ga0228710_1005440_pt1 | contig 19766 bp, 7 predicted proteins | sample MedpolnodulmetaG_FD_177995 | JGI IMG/M metagenome (GOLD analysis project Ga0228710, IMG submission 177995) | Root nodule microbial communities from Medicago polymorpha collected in Santa Monica, California, United States - pink nodules | ecosystem: Host-associated > Plants > Roots > Nodule... | reverse complement strand
GAATAACTCATCAAAAAAATGGATGGATGGAGATTGTTGGAGGTAAAAAAAAAAAAAGGACGAGTATCGGGAGCTGTCGTTTTATCATCAAAATTGAAGAGAGGCTGTTGTGGATATTTTGATAAATCTATATGCCTAATATTGAAGACATAAGGCGACTTTGTAGTAGTCAAGAAGAAAAGTGGATGATAAGGTGAAAAGAGGTTGTTGAAGAAATGGCTGAATATAAGAGATCAGTGGAGCAACAAAGGGAGCAAGAACAAAGAGAATATAACGAAAAGTTTCAAAGGCTAGAAAATATGTTGCAGCAATTATATTTTATAAATAAATTATATTTATTTAAATAAACTATATTTTGTTTGAAAAAATTGAATGCATTTGTAGCGGCCAATTTCCGACGATAATATTTTTTTTTTAATATATTGGTGTTTGTGGAGGCCTTTTCCCACCGTTGTTTTATTTTCCAAAAAATTCATTTGTCTTTTGCAGCGGCCAAATTCCGCCGCAACTGTTGCGTGGCATTTGCCGCAGAATGCATTCCGTCGGAAAACAATAAAAATTCAGCTTTGCATTTGCAGCGGGTTTCCATCGACTAGTAATGTCAATTTATGTGGGCTAGGAACCCGCCACAAATGTTTGCGAGGGCAATATTTGCAAGGGAGCTTTGTCCGCCGCAAATTTGTGTTTGCGTGGGAATTTGGGACACTCTAGTTCCATACACTCTTGTAGTGTTATATTGATCAAATCTTGTAGTTTACAAAGGTTTGTTAAATATGCATTGAGATATGCATTTTCTATTTATTGTTGGAGTATGAGTGTTTTTGGATTATATAATGTGATATTACCAAAACTTATTTAAATTATATTATTCGAACGGATTAAACAAGGAATTTGAAAGGTGCGTGAGAAAGACATAAATGAAAAAAGCTTTAATTCACATTTTTTCAAAACAAAAATAATACTAATATTAAACAAACGAATCGACCACCAGTTGAAATAATCTTAAGAAATTATGCACACGTTATAAATGCTAAACGAATCAGTCACCGTGAATCATGGCCCAAAATAAAGCATCAAATAAATGAGTTTCTCCACAAAAATAATATACATGTGATGTTTCAATTAAAGAATCCGATCTATCATAAATGAATTGTTTGATTAGAAATTGAATTTTTCATTATAATTTTTTTTTAAAATTATAACAAACGATAAAATACTTTTAGGATCCGGAGTTGTTCGATCAAAATTTAAAACATGAAATATTAACTCAAAAAAGTTAAGATGAAATAATATATGTCTCTTCTAACTCAAATATGATATCGAATTTGGGTATCATATTTGAGTCTTACAAGACTCGGGAACTAATCTCCACAATTATGTGTAGAGAATATCAAATTTAGACAAATAAATAAATAAATAATATTTTTTTTGACAAAAAAAATAAATATTAAAATGCAGTTAAAAATATAAAATCGAAATAGAGATCCAAAATATAACTCATACATTGAGACTCTAAAAAAAACTCAAATTGAGATGTGGAATTATTAAATTCCATTAATTTTTAGATGCTATTACATTTTCTTTACTCACTTATGACATCTTGGTATATAATCACCAGAATGTCTTGAATGTCTTGAAGGAATAGCTGTCTTCTCATCTATCCCAATTGCACATCTAACACAACATGTGCAACGATGCATATTTTTTGCAACATCCTTGCAAGCACACTCTTGAACCATGGCGCTTGCTCCTAATGCACCATTGAAATCTGCACCGCAGAGTCGAGAATTTTGACATTGGCCCGGAAAGTCCATGTGTCGCGGACAAGAGGTCGCGAAATCATCTGTGTGCGCTACTTCTAAAATATTATAGACAACAAAAATATGATGAAATAGTTTCACAAGTGAATTTAATTTAGAAATTAGCATACTATACTCTCTTTTTGAAATATATGTATGTATATGAATGAATGATATCTAAATTTGCAATAGTTTTAAGAATTATGGAATTAAGTTATGATTGGTGTACCTGATCCATAGGTTATGCCGAAGAAAGCAAACAAAGCACCCACCAAGATGATAATACTTCCTAGCTTCATGATGATATTTGCTACAACACACAATATTTTGAAACTGAAAAACTTAAAATTGTTGGGATTATTTCAACGAAGAGGACACATGTATATATGGATACATGGTTTGCTGAATTTACGTGGTTAAAAAAACTGTATTGCTAAATTGATGGTTCTTGAATTACACATGGAGTACTAGATTTATTCCATATAAATTACTTGCTTAAGTTAAAAACATTAATCCAGTCAAAAAAGGAAAGAAAAAAAATGTAATTAGAACCAAAATTGATTCCACGCAATCAAAATTGATTATGGAGGGGTGAAAATTGATTCACCAGGTGTACAAATAATTATGATATGTTTGACTATTCTTTAGTAGAATTGATTTTGTCAAATTGATTTTACCTGAAGTTTGAATTTATAGAGTATTTTGTGGAAAAGGAGTATATAACTATGATCATAATTTCTTGTAACAAAAAAAAATTATCAAAATTTCTCTATAAAAAAAAACAATGATCATAATTATAGCTTCAGCATTTGTAGCGTAATTGATTTTTATGACAATTAATTATTTTGTGGTCATGATACAACAATTGAAGGGAATTTTATTTGTTTTCGCATTAACAATTTATATGGTTTTGCATTAACAATTTATTTGCTCTCGCATTAGCAATTTATCAGATTTCGCATCGTAGTCACATGTCCATGATCTACCTTTTATCCTATTTCAACCAAAGCATCAATACTCAACTAAACAACTATCTTCAAAGTCGGGAAACCTGCTTACGATTTTTAATCTTCTATTCTCATATGAGAACTAAATATATTCATCAATTCAAAGTTTAATCCTTTCAGGTTAATCTTGCGTTTTTGGCTAAGTGGCGATGGCGCTACCTCCTTGGGGAAGGTGGGTTGTGGCGTGATATCCTGATCGCCCGTTATGGTGTCTGCTACCCCTCCCCCCATCTAGGTGGCAAACCGTCTGGCCTTTGTGGTGCATCCCAGTGGTAGTCTGTTATCTCCCTTTTGGGTGCGGATAAGGAGGCGATCGGGGACTGGTTTTCTGACGATGTGGTGAGGGTGGTTAGTGACGGTCTATCTACTCATTTTCGGCATGATCTGTGGTGTGGTCCCACTATCCTTAGAGTTAGGTTTAGGCGCCTCTTTCAGCTCTCTCTCCAAGTGGACGGGAAGGTGGGGGATCTTGGTCATTGGGAGGGGGGTGATTGGGTTTGGGATTTTAGTTGGAGACCTCTTTTCGTTAAGGGTCTGCCGGCTTCGGGTATCCATGCGGGGGTAGTGTTGCAGGCGGTTTCCAGGGTTTGGACGTCTTGGGCTCCCTCTAAAGTGGTTGTCTTTTCGTGGCAGCTTCTCCTCGATAGGATCCCTACGCGGAGCAACCTTATTAGGTGGGGTGTGCCACTACCTACGGGGTGGGGTGGGGTGGGGTGTGTTTCTCTGGTGTTGCTGGCCTTCGGGTGCCTCCTTTTTCTTTTGGTGTACCTTTTTCTTTAGGGGTGGTGAGCCTCCGGCCTCGCTTGTGGGGCTCTGGGTGTTCCCCCTTGGTGATGGTTTGTAGGAGTTCCGTTTCGGCGGCTTCATTTGTATATTATATACTTTTTTCTCTTTTTTTATTTTATTTATATATATTATATTTGTCATTCAAAAAAAAATCCTTTTTTTTAATGGTAAATGTTAGCAGTTAGTTTGTTATTGTAATATTTACTAATTTGTTCAAATTTAAATCTAAGACATCCAACTTTTTTTCCCTTATCCCAAATTAGTTGACTACACACACCCACACATTTGTGTATGTTGGAGTCTATCATGCACATGCAATTGCTACATCGAGTTTTTATTGCATTAGTGTTGCTTAATTTACATTTAACTTAAGTAAAAAATAAAAAAATATTAACCAAACAAATGATTCTATCTAGCACAAAAATTGCAAGGTTAGAATCGAGAGTCCACAAAGTCAATTACAAAATCACTACACCACTGACAGTTTAACATTTTTTTAGCGCTAGGTGTCAACTCCATCTATCATCCACACCGACCTCCAAACACAATTTATTTAAAAGCTCACTACACTCCCCCACTTTCTCCTCTTCCCATGCTAATAATCGACAATCGTCGTATCCAAGCATATTCCCAACCCATAGTCTAATGAACACATCTCAACAACTAACAACAACCAAGTATGCGCTAGATCAAACAAATTACTAAACATATTACACAGCAGATTATCTAACAATGACAAATTAAATTCCTGAATTCTATGAACTCCCAGTCCTTTGTTCTCCTTTTTTAAACATTGAGTATTGATGGATATTTGGCAAGTGAACCAAATTCAATCGAAGTAATAATAATTCGTTTCCACGAGGACTGTATTGAACTTCTACTTAGCAATTTCATTATTAAAAAGGATGTAATAAATTTGTATTGGTGCCCTAGGCAGTTGAGTTGTTTTGTAACATAAACGGATGAAAAATAATAAAAGATTGGTTTTAGAAAATTTGAGAAAAGTATGGTTAAGACCTTCGAACCCTCTGAAGCTCTCCTATGGTAATTTGCACTCCTAGTTCAATCAATGATTATTTAGTTTCACGACAGATTAACTTAGTAATTCTACCCAATCTCTTGACCTAGAATTCTCCCCGCAAGTGACAACCCCTTAATCTCTTAAGTGGATTCGAAACCGTTGGAGGTATTGAAAGAAAGTTAATCCCTATGTCATAACCTAATAATGATCTATCTCTAGTTTGATTACTTAGGTTAAACCTATTACCTAGTTCAGAGTTAAAAGTCAGGGTTAGTGGTCATTCAACTTCTATGATCAATTTGCATATTCATAAAGTTAGGGTTAGTAGTCGATGATAAACATACAAAAAGCATTAAACACAAAGTAATATGAATAAAGACTAAATTTTCATTGAAATTCAAAGGAGTTCAACAAATTAGGATTCCCATAGGATTACATCGGATTCATCTCAGGATTTAACCACAAGAGAATTAGTTACTCATAGCTAAAGTATAAGCTAACTAACATAAGAAGAAAGATTCATGCATGTAATGGATGATTGACTATTAGTTTTGATAGTTGCCCACCAGATCTGCAAAGTCTCTGCTCCAAAATATGCTTTAGATCTCAAAATTCGTGAACCTTTAATCATAAAACGCAGTTTGCCTAAATAGACATGTGAAAAATCGGGCCCCGAAGTGTAAAATTCGGTGCCCGAAATGTAAAATATCAAACCCAAGAGCCCATGCCTGCGCGAAATCAGCGCCCGATTTATGTCGAATGAATGTTGATTTATTTTGCCTCAAAATCGAAGCCCGAATAAGCTGATTCGGGGCCCGAAAATTGTCGAGCCAAAGGCTCCTTTATCTGCATCAAAATCGGCGCCCGAATGTGAGGATTCGGGGCCCGATTCGCTCTGTTGTGGTTTTCTTGCTTCCTGCACTTTTGACCCTTTTTGCTCCAGAGTTACAATGAATTTGTCATAAAACTAACTAAAAATAGCTAATAAAAGAGAGATGACAGAGTGTCATCAAGTATCCCACTTAACCTGTGTGATTTTTCTAACATCCTCAATATCCCCACAAAAAGCATTTAAAAATATAATATTCAATAGAGGATGTGGTACTTTTGAGAGCCTTGAAGAAGAAAATAAAAAAAACCGACACAAAAGACATGACAAATTTCAAAAGAACTAAACGACCTCCCAACAATAGGTTTCTACTTTTCCATCCTGTAAGCCTCTTTTGAAACGATCAATCAATGGATACCAAAAACATAACCGTCAAGACTCACCCACAATCGGCAAGCCAAGATATGTAAAAGGTGTCTTTCTAGTTTTACAGTTCAACACCAAAGAAACTTCATTCATCCACAATTCAGGGTGTTCACCCCCGCATACATAATCTAATGAAAACTTACCTCCAGGCTGGAAATTACTTCAAATAAAATAAGAACAACTTTCATTGCTCGAACATTTGTCCAACTTTTTCTCTCAATAACAACATATCGTTACCAAATTGTAAATGTGAAATATGAACACTCGTTGTAAAACCCACTTTATAGCCTTTAAATAACCTCACCTCTACAGTAGCATTCATCATCAAATTTAACCCTTCTACAACGATTAAAAAAAAGTAGATAGAGGATCACCTTATCTCGGTCCCCTCTCCAAATTAAACTCATATGTTGGACATCCATTGAGAAGGACCAAAATCGTAGTAGTAGATACACCTTTAATTTTCCACCAGGTCGATGCGGGCTAGGTCGATTATGGAGAATAATTGATATAAATAATTTAGAGAATATTTTTGAGAGGCTTTCAAAGAAAGATATAAATGGTTGAAAAACATTCGAGTTGAAAATTATGCATGACAAAATAATTCTTTTATTAATATTGTTAAAAAAACATAAACATCGTAAATTATGTTATTTTTTATCTTTTTTCTATTAAAAGTTATTTTTAAGAACAATCTACACAAACTCATTTGGGTTGGTCTGGTGGTATTGACTTAGAACCTAGGAGTGTGCTCCTCCTCAAGGTCTCAGGTTCGATTCTCCTTAAAAAAAATATATAATAGTCTACACATAAACAAAACTAGAATATTAGAAATGATTTTTAAAAAATCTAAAGCAAACGACCCCTGCATTTATATACACTTTTAATATAAAAAACTTGTATACTATCAATTAATTATAACCTCTAAATAATAATAGAAAAACATTTGACTTTTATCATGATTATTTTTAAAGTTGTCAGTCGTCACACACAATGGTTCTTCTCATAATAATCCCGCCAAACCAAACCAATCAATGTTACATCGTACCTTGTCTCGTGTTCTTCATCTTCCAATTCTCAACTCTCAAACAACACCTCCTTATGCAATTCATTCCATTTCCTCAAACCAAATGAACCCAACAAAGAAACTAACATTTTCCCACATTTTCCAAAAATGTTCAAACCTTAAAGCTATAAATCCTGGGAAACAAGCTCACGCCCAGATTACAGTAACTGGTTTTGTTCCCACTGTTTTTGTTTCAAACTGTTTGCTTCAGTTTTACTGTAAATGTTCGAATTTGAATTACGCGTACAATGTGTTCGATAAAATGCCTCAAAGGGATGTTATTTCATGGAACACTATGATATTTGGTTATGCTGGTGTTGGAAACATGGAATTTGCTCAGTTTTTGTTTGACTCGATGCCGGAACGAGATGTTGTTTCGTGGAATTCGATGTTGTCGTGTTATTTGCAAAACGGGTTTCATCGAAAGTCGATTGAAATATTCACTAAGATGAGATTATTGGAAATTCAGCATGATTATGCTACTTTTGCGGTTGTATTGAAAGCGTGTACTGGTATTGAAGACTATGGTTTAGGACTTCAGGTTCATTGCCTTGCAATTCAGATGGGTTTTGATAGTGATGTGGTAACGGGTACTGCTCTAGTAGACATGTATTCGACGTGTAAGAAACTAGATCATGCTTTTAACATTTTCTGTGAAATGCCGGAAAGGAATTCGGTGTGTTGGAGTGCTGTAATTGCAGGCTATGTTCGAAATGATCGGTTTACTGAGGGATTAAAATTGTATAAGGTTATGTTAGATGAAGGTATGGGGGTGAGTCAAGCAACATTTGCTAGTGCGTTTAGGTCGTGTGCCGGGTTATCAGCATTTGAATTGGGCACACAGCTGCATGCGTATGCTCTAAAGACTAATTTTGGATACGATAATATAGTAGGAACTGCTACATTGGACATGTATGCTAAGTGTGACAGAATGGTTGATGCTCGAAAGGTATTTAACACATTCCCCAACCCTACTCGGCAATCGCATAATGCCCTTATTGTTGGATATGCACGGCAAGATCAAGGTCTTGAAGCTTTAGAAATTTTTCGGTCTTTACAGAAGTCTTATCTTGACTTCGACGAAATTAGTCTGTCTGGTGCTTTGACGGCATGTTCAGCAATCAAAGGCTATTTGGAAGGTATTCAACTGCATGGATTAGCAGTGAAATGTGGTTTAGATTTCAATATCTGTGTTGCAAATACTATTTTAGACATGTATGCAAAATGTGGAGCATTGATGGAAGCTTGTTTGATATTTGATGACATGGAAATAAAGGATGCTGTGTCTTGGAATGCAATCATTGCCGCTCACGAGCAAAACGAACAAGTAGAAGAAACACTTTCACTTTTTGTTTCAATGCTTCGGTCTACTATGGAACCTGATGATTATACTTTCGGCAGTGTTGTAAAGGCGTGTGCGGGAAAGAAAGCTTTGAACTATGGTATGGAGGTCCATGGAAGAGTTATTAAGTCTGGTATGGGGTTAGACTGGTTTGTCGGAAGCGCCATTATTGATATGTATTGCAAGTGTGGAATGCTAGTGGAGGCAGAAAAGATCCATGAGAGATTGGAAGAGCAAACAACTGTTTCTTGGAATTCAATCATTTCAGGATTCTCTTCGGAGAAGCAAGGCGAAAATGCTCTGAGTTATTTTTCTAAGATGCTACAAGTCGGTGTAATACCTGACAACTTCACGTATGCCACAGTTCTCGACATTTGTGCAAATTTGGCTACTGTCGAACTCGGAAAGCAGATTCATGGACAAATTTTAAAGCTACAGTTGCATTCAGATGTGTATATAGCTAGTACTATTGTAGATATGTATTCAAAGTGTGGAAATATGCAGGATTCTCGTGTAATGTTTGAGAAGGCGCCTAAGCGGGATTATGTGACTTGGAGTGCCATGATTTGTGCATATGCATACCATGGACTTGGAGAAGATGCAATTAAATTATTTGAGGAGATGCAGCTTCAGAATGTAAAACCAAATCATACGATTTTTATTTCGGTCCTCAGAGCTTGTGCGCATATGGGTTTTGTAGACAAAGGGATACATTACTTTCAGGAAATGCAAAGTTTCTACGGTTTAGATCCCCAAGTGGAACATTATTCTTGCATGGTAGATCTACTTGGTAGGTCAGGCCAAGTAAATGAAGCTTTAGAGCTTATTGAAAGCATGCCTTTTGAAGCTGATGATGTTATATGGAGAACTTTACTCGGCATTTGCAAGTTGCAAGGGAATGTTGAGGTTGCAGAAAAAGCAGCTAATTCTTTATTGCAGTTGGACCCTCAAGATTCGTCTGCTTACGTTCTTTTGTCGAATGTATATGGTACCGCAGGAATGTGGGGCGAGGTTGCGAAAATAAGAAGTTTAATGAAGAATTATAAGTTAAAGAAGGAGCCGGGATGTAGCTGGATTCAGGTAAGGGACGAGGTGCATGCATTTCTTGTTGGAGACAAGGCACATCCAAGATCTGAGGAGATATATCAGCAAACTCATTTGCTTGTGGATGAGATGAAGTGGGACGAATATGTTCCCGAAATCGATGATTTTCTTCTTGATGAGGAAGTGGAAGAACAAAATTATTACGAGGGTCATAAAATCACCGCGTGTAGCGTGAGATAATGTGTACAAAATTCAAACGCTGCCTACAATGGCATAATGGAGAATTTGAGCAGGAGACTCTAAAGTGAAATTTAGATTGCCATGTACTGAATAGTGGCTTGAGTAGTGCTGTTTCAAATACTGAGAATGAGGTCCAGATTCTTGATTACTCAGAATCTCTACATAGCAATCTGAGTCCTGCTCAATATGACTGGTATTTTAGGGTGTACCGATGGGTTTGGATGGTTTATCCGGCTGTCCAGTCGCTTTCAAGATATTCATCATCATCCCTGCAGATTGGTTTAGAGCCATGAACTTGATAATTTATTAAGTTAAACATGTGACTGTAGATGCGAGAATCCAAGCATGTGAGTGTGTGATAATGTATCTCTAGAAAGGAAAAACATTTGATTTTCTAATTAGATCCTCTAGAAAAGAAATGTTCTTTTTTATTCATATATAAAGCCATATACTCATTTTCATACCATGGGATTGGTATGAACAGATTCATGCAGCCACACTCTATTTAAATTGAGGAACTTTTTGTTCTAATATTCTGACTGAACTTGTAGCTTGGCAAACCATTAAGCATGTTCTCTAATACAGAAATTCAATGACTTGCAAATGGATTATTAAACCAATGATTTTGGTGTCAGTGTTTTTTCTTTTCATATATTTAGAAATTGTCAAGGCATATACTCAAATCTCCATTCTGCTTATTGTCATACTTATTTTGCTTATAACAATTTTAATCCTATCTATCATGCTCCTGTATATCAACATCTATAATTTGGTTGAACTCACTTTATTTTAAGCAGTTCAAATACTGAGTTTGCATTTGTATATCATCCTAAGCTAAAATGGTAAACCAAGGAATGCCATCAAATTGTTCTTAACAAAAAATAAAACAGAACAATTATTTGGATGCTAAATTAGTTTGACAAAGATTGTGTACTCAATTGTGTTTGCCTGAGTATGATCATATGGTTCAACTGTGATTCTGCAACTTCATGTCATCTTTGGTAGCCAATGCTCCGGTGCTTAAGATCAACTACTCCTTTGGATTTGGAAGACTCTTGAGTCAAAATAGAAGCATTATCAAAGTGAAACTTTTTACCAGGGCTGCAACTTTTGATTTTGAGCCGCAAATTATCGCCGTGTATATTTGAAAAATGAGCCGACCCCACTTAGTGGAAAAACACTCGGTTGTTGTATATTTGAAAAATGAGAGATATCAACATATCACTAGATAGAACTAGAATGGTTGTTTAAGTAGTTTTCTGCTTGAGGTACAACCCTCACGACGACTTTAAAGCAATTGAGGGACCAATCTCACCTACTAAAACAATTCATAGCTGCTTGGCACACCATCCTACTATAGGAAAAAGATTACACCAAAACAAAATACATACTATTGAAACAAAATTTGATTACTACACATACACAATGCTTTGCATTAAAACCTACAATATCATTGTACTTGTAACCTAGTACCATCTATCTCCCGAACCTGGGATCCTCTACAGCTTCAGCACCATACTGCAATTGTAAGATTCAAGGAATCGTGGTTTTTAAGGGAATCTACTGCAAAAGAAAATACGTGCTATTGAAACAAAATTTGATTACTACACAATGCTTTGCATTAAAACCTACAGTGTCAGTGTCCTTGTAACCTAGTACAATATATCTCCCGGACCTGGGATCCTCTACAGCTGCATCACCATACTGCACTCGTAAGGATTCAACTAATCATCGTTTTTAAGGGAATTTGTCCTTTCATATGATGTCATTTCCCACTCCGCAAGTCCCTGCCTAGATCCCAACAGTCGTTTCTTGCCTTTCCAAAAATAAAGAAAGGTCAATCCCTTCATAGACTGACATCAACATTCAAGTCCTTGAAATACAGAAAGGTCGCAGCAGAAAGGAGTAAGACAAACAATGATATCAATAAGTGCTTAAAAGTTAGAACTCCTGCATCTATTCTCCTCACAGTCCCAACATCTGGTATTAAATCTGACTTTGCTTCATTATCATTTGCAGATGAATTTTTCGATGTCTTGTTCCCCTGGAAAAGAAAAATAGGAGCAACAATTAGAACTTTTCTCTGTCCATATTTCTCTTCTGTTATTACATTTATTTATATATCAGAAATGATAAAATATTATTACATTTACTCTTTCAGTATATATCATATATAATACAACAATATTTCTTTCAAAATAAATAAAGAACAACATCAGGAAGGAAAAAGAAGAAGACAATTTGGAAGGAATGTAACAACTATATCTAAATAAAACATTTCAGTATCAAGTATTGCTCTATGGATCAGAACTCTCATACGATTCAGTTCGGGTGCCAACAGAAGATAATACCATAATACTTGCTCCCTCCGGTTCGGTCTCTGTTGTAAGAGAAATTAAGAAACTTCATACTTATAAAAAAATTCAGTTGAAAGCAATTACTCTTCTTGATCTTATAGAAGAATTAAGCACATTCACAAAAATACCCTTTTATGAGATTTAATTGTGTTTACTATCTATCCGTATTGTACAGTGAGGAGGGAGTCCAAAATAGTAATTATGCAGTCCAAAATCGGAGCCAACGATTTAATAGAAATAGTAATTTAAACAATCCACATAGCATGCTTTATGCACATATTTCTAACCAAGAAACCATGCATTCTATGCCAAGTACTGTTTTACATTTATTAAAAAACTACACCTAACTAACAAGTAACACTTTACCAGCGAAGAAAAAGTTGATACCACATAAAAGGCATTTGTAATGATAATAAAACGATTTAACATTACTCACCAGCAAGACTACCATAAAAAGAAAAATATTTAACTAAGCTGGGAGCCTAGAAGCATGCCATGAATGTTAGTACATTAAAACAAAATATACTGCCAATAGGATGTTTGGACATGAGTGGAGCAGATATTTTGAAACAATGGTAAGGAGGATTGATAAGAAGGATAATCCAATAGTTAGAGAGAACCAACAAAACTATAGATCAAACAATTAAGGATTTAGTGGTAAATCATCTATCTTCAAACCTAATACAAGACAATGTTTTACAGCATCACCAATCCATGAACTAGTCGGAAAAAAAAGAAAAAAAAAAGGTTTTTCAGTCATCTAGCTACTACCAGACAAAAACGAAGTAAAATTAAAACAGGCAAAAGTTTGTCCAACAGAAATCATATCCAAAGCCATACAATAGCAGCAGCAATGCAGACGTAACAGTGTAATTCAGAAACAACTCAATTCACCACTGACTTCCAAAGATGACTTTGTCTTAAAACTATCACCACTACTTATGCAAGTCATTTTTTCTATCAGAAATATGTCTCTAAATATGGTAATATTTAAAATTGTTGCCCTAAGATGAAACAAATACATTTCTTCATTTTTCTATATATTATATGATGCCAATACATTTGTTAACTACTTACGAGATTCTTGTGTATCAGTTGCATATACAAATAAAAAACATGTTGATAATTTCTGAAGTACTAACCTCATGCATAGAAGACAAAGTTGCACTAACTTCTTTAGAAGAACCCTTATGTGTTTGCTTCAGCTTCACTACCAAAATTTTGTTCTCGCTTGCTAAGGAGGATATCTGCAAATAAAGGACAACAATTTTAACTAACGATGAACTGGAATATAAAATCTCATACTATAGTCAGGGAGACATGACATAAATGTTTAAAACAAATGGGAAACCCCCATACATCCCATCATCAGCCAAGCAAACCACTGCTAAATTTTCATCCTATGAACCTTCAATCAAGTTGATTTATAGGATACTTCAATTGAAAGTAAAATGTAATAAACTCCATACATAACTACAGTAGTTAAACTCAAGGCAGAAAGTGGAAAAATCAAAGAGGAGAAAAAAAGGTTGTGCTTGATCAATTGTTATTCACATACTAGAGGTGGGAATCGGTAGGCTAGGCTCGGGCCTTGCAAAACCTGAGCATGACTACTTCGAGAATGTTAAGCTCGAGTTTGGCCTATTACCTGTTATAGGTCCATTTTTAAGGACTGCCTGGCATTTTGAAAGTTTGTTTAAAAGTCTACTTCACTATTTTTAGTGAAAGCCTACACCAGTCAAGTGGTGAGTGGTGTGGCTTTCGTAAAAAGACTAACAAGCTCATAGGTCAGACGTACATCAGTATGTTTAAGTTACATAAAAGGTTGGAATATTTATGATTCAACACAAAGTACAAAACCTTATATAATAATAGTAAAAAATTATTTATATTTACTTAATTGATTCTAAAACATTTTTGGACTTGACTATTTATACAAAAAGAAAATAAAAAGCATAGTCTGGCTTGGGCCTGACGTTGCCTAAAGCATAGGCCCCTGACGGTCTGCCTATTCCCATCCTGTTGACACACAAATTATCAAACCATGCAGATCAATTGATACCCTAGTTGTTTATGTTGATTGATGAGCAAGAAATATTCAAGTTAACATTATGTATTGAGGAGATATATTTGCAGGTCTGTATGGCAGTATAATGTAGTGGACTGAAACAATATTTCAAAAGCTGGGTCTTTACCTTCTTAATAAGACGCTCTCTCTCCAAAGCCAGCTGTGTCACCAAACTTTTGAAAACTTTGGTTTGCTTTCCAATATCCTTTGCAGTTGTCATGTTTGCTTCCTCCGCTTTGTGCAGTGATCCCTCCAAGCATTCCAATCTACTTCTCAAGAAACTTACTTCCTCGTTTAAATCAGCATTAGATTCAGATAATATGATACACTTGTCCTCTGCACTGTCAGCTAGACTCTCAGCTTTAGAAACCTTTGACTTAAGATCCTTTATCACATGTTCCATATCTTCAATTGTGTAACACAACATCTTTTGCTTCTCTTCACTAGCTCCAGCAGACGCTACTGCCTGCTGCAGCTGTAAATCAGTCTCCTTTAGCTGCCTTTCAAGTAACTCTACACTCTCGGATGTGATACCACAGTCTTTTAAAAGAGTCAGCTCCCTGTTGAGTTCTTCATTAGTTTCCGTCAATTTTTTACACTGAACTTCTGCAGCGTTAGCCCGATTTTCTGCATTTTTTGCATTTTCTTTCAATTCTACGATAAGGTTATCCATGTCTCTAACTTGAGAACACACAACATTATACTGTTGCTGATATTCATCGGCAGAGACTTTCACATTCACTAACTGGCATTCAGTTTCTTGTAGCTGCTTCTCAAGCGAACACACTTTGGCACCTAAATTGACTGCTTCAGAATCTTCAGCCGTGCTGCTTTCGATCTTTTCCAAATTAACGTCTCTACTTTTCAATTGCTCTATAGAAGTTTCCAGCTTATCTCTAAGCTCGGATTCACTTTTTCTTAAACCGACCAAATTGAACTGAGAAAGCTTGAGTTTAGCCAACACTTCATTGGAAATTCCCTTCAGGATCTCACGCGCATTGTCTGCCTCAAACAATCTTTCCCAAACTTCGATTGCTTCTTCCTCTGTTTGAATTAACTCGTCTTCTAAAGAAAGGATCCTCAGATTTAACTTTTCTCCAATTTTCTTCGAGTCGTTGAAATTCTTCTCGAGATCTATTTCATTTGCCAAAGATTTCTCAAGCATCCTCAAAATGTTTCTATGTTGCTCAGTCGTTTGCATGTTCATCATGTTGTTTACATTCGAAATTTGATCATCCTCTTGGACATTTCCACCGTCTTCAACATTCCCTGTTGTCATTGAAAATCCAACACATAAAAAAGGACAGCAAATATTTATTAGAAATGGAAAACTAGGATTTAATTCAAATACACTATCGGTGGAAAGATCTTTTTACACTGTCAATCCATCATCATCGTCAGATCATTAAAATTGTTTGAATTTAATCATAACCACTTATGAAGTCACGCATAATCACATATGATTGGTTGTGATTTACCTAGGGTCTAAACTTTTCACACTGACAATGTATCAAAATTAAACTTGCAAAATTATTCAGATAAAAATAATCTCATCGGTCAAACATTGATCAAGAAGCAACCATTTTGAGCCAGTTAGTTCAAATGTTCAATGTTCTTCACAACTCTTTCTTCCTTTTCCTTATTTTTTTTATTTTAAAAGAAGAGTTCCATTAATGCACAATAGGCGTTTGCAGTTTCATATTGCATAAACTTTACACACACAATATCACATGAAAACTAAGGTGGACCCCACATAAAAGAATATACCCTTTTCTAACAACTAGATGAGAAGACAAGAACATGTAACAGATAAAAACAACAAGCAATGAATGTGCAAACAACATATATAAATATGAATCATTAAGATCTTCTACTTACCATTCTCTTCCTTCTTATAAGAAGACAAAGTCCTTTCAAAGCTAAAAGATTGTTTCTTAATCTCGTAAAACTGCTCCTCGGATTCAACCAACCTCTCTTGCCAATTGTTCAAAGAAGAATCACTCTCTCTAGAACCAGAAATCTCAGCATGAAGTGTATCCAAAAACAAACCCAAATCTCTAACCTCAGAACCCAGCACCCCACATAACAAATCAAACTCAAAACCCTTTAAAACACAATCCATATCGATGTTTTCTTCATCACAAACTAAACCCTCTAATTCACCTTCCAAAGTTTCCAAATTCATCATAAAAATACTCAAATTTGAAACTTTCTCAGAGAAATATACCACACTCATTTCAAAATCCACAATAACTTCTCCATTATCTGAAACACCTTCAACATCAACATCACCGGTATTATCTTCAACACTTTGAGTTTCCATTGTTCTAATCGTAAAAAACTTCAACTATTGTTTTCCTAGAACCTGGAAGAAAACTCAAAAAATGTAGTTAATTCAGCTAAGTAGATGATTAATTCAATTGATCATGAAACACAAAGTTGTGGCTAATTCACGTAGTTGAATTAACCACAATTTTAGCCGCGAATTGAAATAAACCAAACTTGAAAGTATGAATTGAAATACGAAAAATTGAAGGGAATGGAATAATACCAATTGAAGAATGAAATTGGATCGGTTGGAGTGATGAATATTTCAGACAACGGAAACAGTTGCGTCTAACTGAAAATTGAATCGGAGATCCACAACACTTGCAGCTCACTGTGAAACGCACCGTTTTGCTATCAAATGGTGTATTTTTTTAATGTCTGTGACACGTGGGATGAAAAAGGGGTATGCCTCTTCTTTTTTCTGTATTGACAAAGAATTTTTTTGTTTTTGGGTTACTATCCTAGTTTTAAAACTCGGACCAGTCATTAACTCGGTGAGGTTAGTGGATCAGTGAGTCATTTACGATAATTGTACAAAGATAGTTCCCATGCATTTACATTTACGATTAAAAAAAGATAAACATTTGCTATGTCTTAAATGGGGCTCTTAAATATGAAATAAAGTTGAAAACATAACCTACTTTTTGTGTTGCAGACTTGTAGTTGCCTCCTCTCTTACCCTCATTTTCTATTCTCTCTAGATCAATACATTCATCCAAAGTCCAAACAAGCAGATCTCAAATTAAAAAACACAAATTAGATCTGAAACTTCCATCATGTTAATCACGAGTTGATTAGTTTCAATCATGCTCTTGTCTTCTTCATCTTCTTCCCTTCCATGGTCGGGTCTCTGTTTTGTGATTTTTTTTTTCCAGTTTTTCTGACTTTTTTTATTGACCCGGTCCGGTTCGTCAAACCGGCTGAGTCACTGGTTTTTTGCGAGTCATACCGGTTTTGACCGGTTCAACTGCATGTCCGATCCAATAAACAAACCGAAACGGTCATATCTCCGGTTCACGATTGGACCGACCGGTCCGGTCCGAGTTTTAAAACTATGGTTAGCATCATATTTTTGGTACGAAGTTTGTCCTATCATTTAAGGTGATATATAAGGTGGATTCTCATCTTTCATTTGGATTTTTTCTATACACATTAATTAGAAATCGAACTTTTAACCACATAATTAAGGAGTTCAAGTGCTTACCACTTAGACCAATTCATTTCGTAACAAAGGGGGCTTCCGCAATTTTATTTTTTTTGAATCAGCAAATATTATTAAACACCATCTCTGTAAGACGCAAGAAATGAACGAAACAAGATACAAATGGTGTCGCATATAGACTGTACACCATAACCATCAAATAAAGCCCTTGAAGATAACCCACCAAAACACATCACCACCTAAGACGGACACTTTAACAGAAACAAACACTATAAACACAGTCCACAACCATCCACTGTCACTGCTTACCCCCAACGAACACCCCTCAAAATAAAACTCCATGATTTCAACACCCAAGTCGAGCCACATTCGAAAGGCTCCTAATCGAATGAACATGCAGCTTCCACAACCTCTCGACCTCTGATCCACCAAAAGAACACAAAACAAAAGCTTAAAAACCAACTTGGGTTGAAAGTGTGAAAATTTTTGTTAGCAATAAATGTCTGGATTTACGAAGCTTGTTTTTCTTTTGCACAAGAGTTCAACTTTCATGGTGTTATGTTTATGTTTTTTTTTTTCCTTAACCCATGAATGAGATCCTAATAATTCAAAACACGGTCAAAAGAAATTAAAATTGGATTGAAAATTGTTAATCAAAATTCTTTAGGCTTCCATTCTTTCCTCTAGACACCCCAAAAAGATCAAAATACATTCAACGACACTTAAGTACCGCTTGGGGAAACTTATGAGAAATTTGAGAAGTCTAAAGAGAAATTTACCAAATGTAAAAGTACAAGGTAAATTTTCCCAAATTCTTAATATAATAGCAGGAGAAATATGATGGTGCAAATAGCAGGAGAAATTCTTACAAAATCAAGAGTTTTTCCTTACACATATACCATTCAGCCTTTATTCAATTGTTGGCCCAATCTCACAATATTTCTCTACTATTAGCACCATCATATTTCTCAGCCTTCGCCATTTATGCTTCGTGACAATACGTGATATTGCATAAATATTTTCCTTCAGGATAAAATTTAGGTGTATTGTACCCGTGAATTTAGCTCAGTTGATATGTCAATGTATGATTTAGGTGTATTTTCCTTCGTCATTTATTCAATTGTTCGTCATTTATGTAGGGTTCGAATCACAAACATCATACTTCTCCACATTTAAAATGTGTGAGCTTCCGGCACTAAGCTACTTGATCCCAAAAAAATTAGGTGTATTTTTGTAAGATTCTTAACTAAAACACAATATTTATGGTTATAATAAAAGTATGGATTTAAGAAAATCATGACTAATTTAGTTAAGAATCGTACGAAAACCACGTAATGACAAAGGTGTAGCTATGGGCATAAAAAATGATAGTTTTACTTACGCCAAATTGTTTTAATTGTATAAATAAGTCTTTTTTACGTTTAGCTACCCGAATAAAAATATACCTAGCTACTTCAAACATGTTTATTTGTAATAAAAAAAATATAAGATATTAAAAAGATTATCACTTGTTTAATAAATTTATTTCGTCTTCTTTTGTCACATTTGGTATCTTAAACAACTATACGATGAGAACTTTATTAACAATAAAAAATTTAAAGACAAAATTATACAAGTAAAATATATAGTTTATTCTTCTTATAAAATTAAAATTATTGTAATTTTTTTATCTTATAGATTAAATTTAATATATTAATTTAAAATATATATTTTATTTCGTTATATTCGCTCACTTGTAAAATATTGGCTTGCTTCCTCATTTGCCTATTGAAATGTATCTAAATTTTGTCTTTTTTTTAAAGGATGTTGCATATATAAGTATTTAGTATCGATCAAGTATTAGCTCATAAAAATGGTACTCATATTCCTTAAAAAAAAAATTGCACTCATATTAAAATGATTGTGAGATCATAGGTATTTGTTGAAAATGTCGAAAGAATACTTTTTTTTTTACAAGATGTCGAAAGAATACTTGTTATCATAACTCATAAAAATTATGTTCATATTAAGCTTATAAAATAGTCTTCTTAACAAATGTTCTTGAAGTATTTGTTAACACTTTCCTTATAAAATTCTGTAAAAAAAAAAAAGACTCCGTAAAGAAGATCATGGTATTGACCAACAACAACATAATATTGATTCCTCTAAAGAAAACAACACAATAATGATTGATCTTATTAAATTATTTTTGTACAGTAACTGATTATTTAATTGGAAACAAACAAACATTTTTTTAGAGGGAAAACAAACAAACATTGACACGCATGTGGTTACTTTAAAAAATATCATTA
>Ga0228710_1005439_pt1 | contig 19766 bp, 10 predicted proteins | sample MedpolnodulmetaG_FD_177995 | JGI IMG/M metagenome (GOLD analysis project Ga0228710, IMG submission 177995) | Root nodule microbial communities from Medicago polymorpha collected in Santa Monica, California, United States - pink nodules | ecosystem: Host-associated > Plants > Roots > Nodule... | reverse complement strand
CTGAATGGGGCAAATTCAAACTTGCTAAGCAACATGACTCCAACATTCGTCCAGAAGTCCTTTTGTTCCATTCAAAAGGTTAAATTCTTGTTGGTCTTGGTTTTAAATGATAGTATCCAAGTGCCAACGGAATGAGGTCCAGACCTTGACACTTCAATACCATCATATAAACGAAGCCAACAAGAATTTAACCTTTTGAATGGAACAAAAGAACTTCCGGACGAATGCTGGAGTCCTGCCGTTTAACAAGTTTGAATTGCCCCATCCAGAGGAAGACAATTGTTGCAGTTGGAAGACACCTTCCAACTACAACAATTATCTTACCTTTGAATTAACAACAAATATCAAGCATTCACTCGGAAGTTTTATTGTTTCATTCAAAAGATTAAATTCTTGTTAGGCTTGGTTTAAATGATGGTATTCAAGTGTCAAAAGAATAAGGTCCATTCCTTGACACTTCAATACCTTCATTTAAACCAGCCTAATAAGAATTTAATCTTCCGGGTGAATGCTTGTTAACTGTCGTTTGGCAAGTTTGAACTACCTCATTCAAAGGAAGACAATTGTTGTAGTTGGAAGGTGCATTTCCCTACCTAATCACTAACTTCTAGCGGAATCAAACTTTTGATGATATCTTCAGTTGATCTTAGCAACGTTACCCGCATATCGATCCACTGGAACATGTTGTGCTCCCAAAACATGCTCGTCACATTTTCGTCGTTCTTTAACTCCACCCAAGTGAATGATACTCTCCCTTCGTCAAGCGTTGAACGTTTATTCCGAACATATTCCACTCTCCTTGTGTCCCTGGGGTTGACTCCTTGGTTGAATTCATTCAGTTGATCCTTGAGACCTCTTAACGTTACATCAAGGCACTAAACCTTCAAGCTCTGAGGTTCTCCGCCGTTGAATTCTACATGAACGTCGATCCACCCGGCCATTGCTTCAAATCTACACAATAAGAAATTAAACATAATCAATGAAAAACTCATTCAAACATTTCATCAAACACTTGGAGTGCAAATTATACATAAACCCTAAAAATGATAACTACAACATAAACATGCAAACATCTAAATAATTAAGCAATATTCCTCATTTGCATGTAACATTGTATCATATCTTGCAAAAAAACAAATTTTTTTTAAACAAACCCTAAATCTAAAAAATCTAACATAATCATGCAAACATCTAAACATCATAACAATTAAGCACTATAAGTCATTTGCATGTAACATTCTATCATTTCTTGCAAAAAAATTAAAATTTTAACAAAACACTAAACCTAAAAAATTCTAGATTAAGTGAAAAACATCTATCATACCAACATAATTTAAGTGAAAGCTTACTTGTTCTTGTTGTTGGAGTGTTGTTTGATTTGAAGTTGAAGGAATTTTGGAGTTGGGTAATTTGAGAGAGAATTGAGATTTGAGTGTGTGTTGTTTGAAAATGAGGCAGAATGAGGCTCTGCCTGGGCTAATAACAGCACGTAGCGTGAGTTAACTCACGCTACATGACTTAACTCACGTTGCGTGACCACGCTACTCTTATAACTGGCGTGAGTTAACATACGTAAGGGCATTTTAAACATTTATTTTGGGAATGAACAAAACCATTTGGATAAAGAGCAGAATTCTAAATAAAATGCTTTTTTAATTATTCAAATCTCTTTCTTCTTGAATAAACTATTTGGATATGGAACTAATTATTGATAATAGAAAGATAATTTTTTTTGAAAGGATTTCATTACATCCAATTGACTATAGATAAGAATAAAGATTATCTCTCCTGCGCCTATATTAATAACTATGGTTGATTCTTTTGGATTTAGTGTATTAGTTAGTATCACGGCAGATATGTCAGAGATCCATCATGATTTCATATAAGTTACATGGTATAGCTTTTAAAAGAGAATGGTGGATCACAATGATTTTAACGTACCACAATGCTACCAAATATATGCTTACAATAGACCCGTTAACTAGTGTTGATTTTGGTTGTTCGATATGAAATTAATGGTGAAGATGATTTAACAGAAAGAGGAATGCTAGCAATATAATAGATTATAAATTAATAATTGAAAATAGAAGGTTGTGTGTTTGAACCACGTTAGGTTCACTTCTCAATTGTTCCCAAAAAATATTAGAGTTACCTTTTCCATTCTGCTGCCTTCTTACGCGCCTTGCAAAAATTCCAAAAATATCTCTGGTTCAGATTATATTTTTCGAACCAGATTGTTAGTGCTTTCCGGATTTTAAAATCCGGACAAAATCAATATGAAATTTTTGTGTCTTTCTTTGATGTCAAGGGTCTCTGTTGACCGTTATATAACCCCCGCATAAGCTGCAATGCAATTGCAGGGGTCGTATGAACGGTCAACAATGACCATGACACCACAAACACTCCTACAAAACTTAAATTTTTTGAAGAAAATAAAAGAAAAGAGATGAAATGAAGAATGAAGGAATTCATTGATTTCAATTTTCAATGGATGGATTCGGATTACATAATCCGGACTGTTTTTACACATTCCAGATTATATTTACCGAAATGTGTAAATCACCCCGTTGAAAGTCAACAAATGGGGTGAAAAATGATGTTTCTGGATTACATAATCCGGAATGCGTTAAAACAATCCGGATTTTATAATCCGAACTGCATCAGCACAAAGGCAGAAGCCATCTGTTTTGGCTGAGCTTCTGTTTTAGAGCAACGACACTCAACTGTTTATGATTTCGACCAGTTTTTCAAACAGAAAAATCAATTTATAACATTAATCAAACAACAATGCAACATAATTATCCAAACATTGAACATTAATCAAACATAATTATCCAAATGTTACATAACATAATTATCCAAAATATTCAAACAATAATATTAAATAAAATACAATCAACCCCTTATAACTACACCCGTACCGGCCCTCGCCAGCATTGTTTTCTTCTTCCCCTCCCTTCTCTTTCCTCCCCCCTCTTTCCTCTCCACCAGTGGTTGGAGCCACTGGTATAGCTTAAGATATTAGAAATAGTTTTAGGTTCTTATGTAATAAGTTTAAAAAGCTTAAACATTATTGTAATGTATTATTCATATATCAATAAAATGAGTTGTTTTTATCTTTTTGTCTTTTTATTGCTGTTTTATATTTTTATTTGCAATTATTTTACGAATTTAAAAGCTTAAAATAAAAAAATTCTGGAAAAGCACTAACAATCTGGTTCGGAAAATAAAATCCTGACCAGGGGTATTTTTGGAAAAAAATAGGGCGCACGAGAATAACACATGGTGGGAAAAGTAATACTCAAAATATTAATGATTGAAAACAACTAATGGGTATATCAACCCACTTGAAATAGTGTGGTGGTGTTGGCTTGAGTGATGTAGAAAAAAGCTAAAAAGACTAATTAAATAGAAAATTGCTCTTCTTCCATCCAAAATTGCTCCCTCCCATACAAACTGACGAAAATACTCCATATGCGACTTAAGTCACATAGGTGTTATACCTAGCATGACTTAACTCACGTAGGTTGTAGGTCATCGTGGGTTAAGTCACGCTTTGCCTGTGTCCAGTACTAGAACAACATAATTGGCTTTTTTTCCCTAATTTCATTTCCTTCATTCATTCATGCACTCATCATTTTCATCCCTTTTTCATCAATTCATTCAATCATTCAAAGTTAAAAAAATACGCAAATCCATTCAAAAGTAAAATACGCAAAATTAAACCGAATAACTAATGAAAATGTCATCAAAATGCGCACCAATGCGAGTGTAAACATAATACATGAAAATCCCCTGAAATGTCATAAAAATAACTACAAATATACAAATGTCATAAAAACACTAGAATAAGACCCTACTCTTGTGGACTATGGCTCATAGTCTTCCTCTGCGGAACCGGCTCGTCCTGCATAATGCTATACTACGACCAGATGTCCTCCATAATGTCGACAAAGAGAGGATGTGTAAACACATCAGGATGCGACATAACACTATCCACTATGCGCTTGATGTTGTCAATTATCTGGAGTGGGTCGGGAAGCTGTCCAGCCCACTGCTACTCAACAATAACCTCGTCGTAAGGAGGGAAAAGAGTTGTGTACTCAGCAACATGCACATGCTCATTGAACATAGGGTGAGATACACGGTATAACCATTTGATGTACCCCTTCACATACTTTCATGGTTCCACCTCCGGTATTGACTGACCCCTCTCCGCTTGGGTAAAGACATGGACTATGAAATCCCAAAAGGCCACAACCACATCTGCTGGCTTAAGAGCCCCAATCGTTGTAGGAGGTATGGGAATGGTCTAACAATAGCTGTACTGCCTGAGAACCCGCTCAGACAAGTGAAGGCATGTCCTATCTTTGCCTACCATGATCCAACCAGAGTACCAGCAGATGTCCTAAAAAGGCGTGATGTCTCGCCGATTCTCACAAGCGAGTCAACATGCTCATAGCCCTTCAAAAGCCTCTTCGTAATGAGCTTCCGAAAGTGCTCTAAAACTCATCCCTACAAGCACAAAGAGACACAATAATATCAGCAAAAGTATCATACAAACAAATATACAGACACATATACAGACACAATAATATCGTAAGTCATTTATGATCCGCTAAAAAAAAGAATTGAAGATCTCAATATCTTCTCTACTACCATTTGACCTGAGATGTTTTTACCATAACTTTTCATCAGATTCACAAATTTCAATCATCTTTGAGAAGTAATCACTTACTTTTTGGTCTTCCTCCATTTGCATCATCTCATACTTCCTTCTATATGATTGCAACTTAACTTGTTTTACTTTTTCTCCTCCATTATGATAGTTTTCCATAATGTTCCAAGCTTCTTTGGATCTTGTTGCCTTGGAAATCTTTTCAAAATGTTGATTATCCACATTCTGTTTGAATGTAAAACAATGCCTTACAATCTATCTTCTTTGCTTCTTTGAATGCTAATTTGTGTGCTTTAGTTGGATTCACCCCCAAATCCTCATAGCCATTATGCATCAGATGATTCATATCTTGTGCTCCAAACAGAGATTTCATCAAAGCACTCCATCATTCGCAGTTCTTGCCATCAAGAACTATAAAGTTTGATCCAAAACCATTGATTTTCATCTTGCTTATCAAGAAATCAAGGCTCACACATCACAAAGTGTTTCCCAGAATGATCCCCCTCACACTTCACTCATGTTTCCCATGGCTTTAACCGAGGAATTTTGAGTTGATTCAGTTATTATCGAGTTGAGCCGTGCTGGATCAAGTTCGACTAAGCTCGACTCTCATTTTCAACTAAGGAAGGAATCTTGATTTGATTTAGTTATTATCGAGTTGAGTCGAGATGGATCAAATTCGACTAAATTTCAAGTTTAACATGTTTATTTAAATTTTATTTTATAGTATTTCATTTGTAATTATAAATGAGACGGAGGGAGGGAGTATTGTTTTTTGAATAAAAAAAGCACAAAACACACACTCTATCACTCATAACAAACTCAATACTTCATCACTCATGAACCCATATCCTCTGTGTGGCGGCGGGGGTGTTGGAGTTTCAGGAATCAAGAAACCAACCTATTGTTATTATTACAAACTGATATATATAGACCTTGTAGAGAAAACTACCACTAAATCCTACGGTCTATATTAAAAGTAGAAATAACTTCGTATAGCTTCCTAAGACACTAGAAAATAACTTCCATGCACTAAGACATTAGGAAATAATCTTCAATGCACTTCAGCCTTGTTTCCCGCCATGCGCTCCAATTGCAACTTCGAATTATTTATCCTTGTCTTTGGTCGAAATTGCGATGTGTCGAAGTTTGTCTGTTATTGGTCGAAATCCCTTTGCACTTTGCAGCATGTCGAAATAACGCATCTGCCTTGTCGAAAACATAATCATGAGTTCGACCAAATATTTCATTTTTGGTGTTAACACATGTTTATTTAAATTTTATTTTATAATATTACATTTGTAATTGTAAATGAGACGGAGGGAGGGAGTAATGTATTGTTTTTTGAATCACAAAACACTCTATCACTCATAACAAACTCAATACTTCATCACTCAAACGTCACTTCATACACTCGCTTTGTCTTCGTAACAAACTCAATTCGTTCCATTCACGAGATTTCTTTCTACATTCGCGTCTTCTTCGATCGCTTCTTCTTCCTTCTACATTCATTTCTTCTTTCGATTTCTGTGCAATTCAATATTAGGGTTTTTTAATTCCATCTTTCGATTTGTTCAATGTTTCAATTATATTATTCAATTCGTTTTTCAATTTGTATATTTTTGTTCATTTTGACCACGTAATTAGTATATCACTAGTTGATCAAGTGAACAACGGGCTGAATACCGTTCACCGCGGTTAGTTATTACATTACTCGTTTATCTTGGATTATGCTCTCATTTTGGGTGTAATATTATTACTAACTAACTATTATTATCAAAACATTGGAGAAAAAAAAAACTAATTATGATTGAGGACTGTGTAGTAAGACTATTTTTCACATGTCTTTAATGAATGAGACACATTAGCTTTTATGAGCATATGTAACTAAGTCCAAGTTAATCACCTAGAGTTTGACAGAATTGCGGTGTTATCTTGATTTTATTGAAGCTCTAAAGTATAGTTTTTGCTAAGATTAACATGCTGTGATTCTAAAATACTCACCTCTAATCCAAACATACAATAAGACTTTCTTGATGGTATTATCAACTATTAGGAAATCTACACCAACATTTAACTTCTGTCATTAACTAAGGTTATTATATCAGGACATAATTTGGAAAACAAACATGGCATTACATATGCATAAGCAAGTAGTAATTCACCAACATCACAAATTCAGATCAGTAAATCAATACAACAATTATCAATTGAGACAAAACCGTAATAAATCCTACATAAATGTGTTACATAATGAAACATAGACACAAATCCTTAAATAAGAGATTGAAAATAATCTCAAGTTAACAATTTTAAACGTTGTCTGGTGTCCGACACCAAAACATGTGATTCCAATCAAGCTCTATTGCATCGACAAACACTTATGATTGAAGGTGTGTCCCAGTATTCGACACCAACACTTGTAATTATATTGAATTATGTCATTTTCTCAATTTTATAACTGCTGACGTGTCAATGTCAATGTTGTGACCGGTGTCCATATCTGTGTCTATACTTCATAGCATTCAAGCATACTAGTTTTTAATATCAGTGTCGTGGCGGCGTCTAGTATATGTGTTAGTTATTCATAGCTAATAAACCCCTAATCAATTAATAAAACACATCAAAGTTACGTTTTAGAAACGGAATCGAACAATTCAACCGATTGAACCATAAAAACACCATCTACAACCGATAAGAATGTGGTTAAAGCTGTAGTCAGAGACTATGTTTAAAATTGGAATAATGTTGTACTGGTTGCTAAAATATATTTCAATGATCTATATGTAGTACAAGTGTAGTAAGACTATTTTTCACATGTCTTTAATGAATGTAACACATTAGCTTTTATGAGCATCTGTAACTAAGTCCAAGTTAATCACCTAGAGTTTGACAGAATTGCGGTGTTATCGTGATTTTATTGAAGCTCTAAAGTGCAGTTTTTGCTAAGATTAACATGACATGATTCTAAAATACTCACCTCTAATCCAAACATACAATAAGACTTTCTTGATGGTATTATCAACTATTAAGAAATCTCCACCAACATTTAACTTCTGTCATTAACTAAGGTTATTATGTCAGGACATAATTTGGAAAACAAACATGGTAGAGGGGAAAATATGTGAAATCATGGACATAATTCGTATGATCTTTATTTTGTTATCTTGGTAAACTGGCATGTTTAGTAGACGTATAGAATGGATAAAATGCTTATCCGAATACTGTATACTATATTGTTTGTTGTCTGGTTACTCTTTTGTTACTAAACATGCCTCTTTTGATAATCTTTTGTGTTTACCTCGTTGTCTAAAGAAATCTTTTGTTACCTCATTTCAATTGTTTAAGCATATTTTATTTTAATTTCTTTACTGTTTTCTTTTGTTACACATCTTAAAACACCTTTCTTTTTGTTAAAGTGCGTGTACGTAGTTTCAACTCACAGTGTATATATTCATCACAACTCACAATTTTTATTATATATTCCTTTCAAAAATCACTTCATTTTGGTACTCTATAATCGAAGAGAATTTCTTTTTCCTCCCTATTAACTTCTCGTGCGCCTTCCAAATCCCACGTATTTCAAGTACTTAAAAAAATGTAACAATTGATGATGCAATGTAATATGATGTATTGACACACAAAAAGGGCTGCGTATGAAATAAATAGGAGCTGATATCAGCTGATATCTCTTTCTCTACCTGCTATCATAAACTCATATCAGGATTGACTTTTACATTTTGATGGTAATCACAGTGTCTATGCACAACATCCTACAATGGTTTCTATTCTCACTCTAATAACCACATCATCCATTCTTCCTTGAATCATCTCAGACTTCTTAATTCTAAAAGCATGGCATTGAACACACAAAGTACATTGACACCTAGAGACATGGAGAACAAACATCTTACTGACTGTTGAGAAAATAAATATATCTTTGATAACGAAACGGGGAAAAATGCATAAAAATTACATACATCGAAAGTGACTTCATAACATGCAGCAAACCTGTGACACACTTGCCAAGTCAAACAGATAAAGTTTGATATGAGTTCTCACCAATGATTGGATTGTTTTATAAAATATGTGGCTTTATCAGGTAAGAACCTGCAAATAGGAAGTTCTTAATCAATTACATATAGTGATTAAAGGAAAAAGTATACATACACAAGATACACAACATGTCAGTTGAATCCTTCATATACATTAGCGAATAGCTGTGTGTTTTCATATATATTGTTGAATCCTTCATTTATATTGTAGGCCCCGGTTGGACAAACTATCAGTTGAATTTGTAGGCCCAGTATGCCCCTCATTTCAGTATATTTGCCTCTTAACGGAGTTGAATTTGTAAATGTTATGTTATCTGATTATTTTTAATTTTGCAAAACCAGGTGACAACTCTTTAACATCTCTAGCATTTCAGATTTTGCAAAACCAACAGATGTCAAATTCAAGTGTTCCAGTTGGCTCCAAAGATTGTCGTCAATTGCGTTGTAAATGAATAGACATAGTTATTAAAGAAGTCGTGAAAGTGTCTGTGCAGAGTAATATTAGGGAATCTAGTTCTTCTTGAAAATGATTAACTTCCAAAACAACTGAAATTAAGCAAGTCTTATTAGCATTTTTAAACTGCAGGGTTGGAATAGACTTAATCTTAGTTACTATGATTCAGTTATGGAATAGTTAATGTTAATGTGCTGCGTAGAAAAATTTCTTAAGACAAAGCCTTCCCTAGTTCCCTCCCCTCCAAATCCCGACTAATTTCTCAAGACATAGTAAACAACTTATTCGTATAACTGGCTTTTTCTTTTGTCATGTATCTTTAATTATTTTGAGACTAGAATGCACCGACATTATAGAGATTCATATAATTGGTTTCATTTTATTCACTACAAATGGTTTTGATGATGTTTAAGACAAATTTCATGGCAGAAAGTGACTACTATAACATGTTGGATTGAGGAAAGTCCCGCATTGAACACCATGCAACAAAACGTTATGTTTATATTTGTTTGAAATGTCAATTATAAATGGGAGAGATGCGTAGGGATATAGACCGACTCTTACTATTCTATTTAATATCCATATGCAACTATCTTTTTTTACCTCTAAAACGGAAGAGAATTTTATCTCCTCCCTATTAACTATAATATCCATATACATCTTTCTCTGTTGTTTTCTTTTTACCTCTAAAACGGAAGAGAATTTTATCTCCTCCATATTGACTTGTGTGCACCCTTCAAATTGATCATTTTGGTCCTCTAGAATTGAAAAATTCTTTTTCCGCCCTATTAACTTTTCGAGTTCCCCTAATTAATTATTGGGTTGATTGTTAAAATTGACCCTTTAATATATGTAAAGTCTGAAAAATGACGATTTATAAATAAAAACACATATTCTAACCTTGTAATTTTAGATTCTTCCTATTTTGTATCCTCTAATATACACAAAGTCTAGAAAAGTGACATAGAGGTTGAATTTTTTACGATTTTTTGCATGCATGTTTAGGACATTGAACTATGGTTTTCCACAAAAAATTAGAATTTTTCGACAAGGAAATAATTAATTATGAATTATCTTTCCCCATAATTATGATTTTCTTAAACAATTCATAGTTAATTCATCCCTCGTCTAAAAAATCTAAAATTTCACGATGAAAGTTCTTATGATGTTTTAACCATACCTACAAAATTAGAGAACACAATTTGAACCGTGGGTATATGCTTACTCGGAACAAAATTGCAATTTTGTAAGTTTTGGTTAAACAAATCAAATAAATTTGAGCCTTATTACAAATGTTATGAAAAATGACCCTCTATAAATAAAAACACATATTCTAACCTTGTAATTTTAGAGTCTTCCTATTTTTTACCCTCTAATATACACGAAGTCTAGAAAAGTGACTTAGATGTTGAATTTTTTACGATTTTTTGCATGCATGTTTAGGACATTGAACTACGGTTTTCCGCAAAAAATTAGAATTTTTCGACAAGGAAATAATTAATTATGAATTATCGTTCCTCATAATTATAACTTTCTTAAACAATTTATAGTTAATTCATCCCCCATTTTAAAAATCTAAAATTTCATGACGAAAGTTCTTATAATGTTCTAATCATACCTACAAAATTAGAGAACATAGTTTGAATAGTGAGTATATGCTTACTCGGAACAAAATTGCAATTTTGTAAGTTTTGGTTAAAAAAATAAAATAAATTGAGGCTTATTCCAAATGTTATAAAATTTTGATGATCATTTCTAAGTAATTTTATAGATGTCTCTAGTGGAAAATCATATTTTAACACTATTTATTTCCTTTATTAAATCACTTCATTCTGCTCCTCTTTAATCGAAGAGAATTTTTTTCCCCATCCTATTACCATCCTGCACGCCCTCCAAATTGATCACTTTACATCTGTTAGGATTTTATAATCCAAAATGTATTTGACGGTTTTCCGATTAAAAAGCTCGAACTGTGTTATCACAAGTATTATCAAATCCAACCCACATAAAAGAACTACGATATATCATGTTGGATTTATTAAAGTCCCACATCAGACACAATACAACATAACACTCTCTTTATAATTGTTTGAGATGTCAATTTTAAGCATTAGAGATGTGTAAGGGAAGATAATTTCTCAATTTATTTCCCCTAGCATATCTTTAGATCTCTTGAAAGAAAGAGAATTTATTTTTCCACCCTATTAACTTTTCGTGCATCCTAATTGTGTTTACACACTTTTGATCAAATTCAAATTCATCTCAAAGTTTTGATTGGGCCATTTTACACGTTTCTTTTGACTTTTGTTACAGTCTAAGATTGTGTTGTGGTTATATATAGTGTTTGGTTTTCTTCCACTTTCATTTCATTGCATTTCACATCTTCTCTCCTTCTTCTCATTGCAATTATAGTACATTTTCTGAGTTTTACTCCGTTCCACGAGTGAGAAGTTACTGTGGTGGGAAAAGAAATCCCTTCAACTAGTACTGTTACAAAAAAGCCCACCATCAACTTTTTGTTTTTATTGGACTTTCAACCATAACTATTTGAATTCTCCTCTTCTCCCAGCACATTTTGCTCGCGTCCAACTGAACTTCTCAAAATACCTATGCGTGAGTTAACTCACGTAAGTGTTAATTCCAGCATGAGTTAAGTTGCACAACACATGTTAAGATGCACATATTTTAACATTTGCGTTACTTAACTAACGCAAGGGTATTTTCGGTATTTCAGTTGGGCGCGAGCAAAATGTGTTGAGAGAAGCACATAATTCTAACTATTTTTGTTCTTTCTAGGCTAGCTTGTCGATTAAATTGCATAAATGAAGCAGAAAATTAATCATTAATATTCAGATGAATAAATTGAAAATTCACTAGGTAATTAATTTGTTTATCAAGTAGTTTAGTGACCATAATTTCATCATTTTAAGGTGTATAAGTGTAGAATTCTGAATTCAAACCCTAACTTTTGCATATTGTAATGTCCCCATCAACTGAGTTATGTTCACCTAGACACAAGTTATTTACTTTATTTTAGCAGCGTCAAAACCATCTTTCTGCTTTATCAATGAAGATAATTAAATTATAATATTTTGACTTATTATTTTTAAAAATTGAGTTATTTAATTGGTATGAAATGCTATAATATAAAAAAAATTGAGTTATTTAATTGGTATGAAATGTTATATTGACAATCAAATATCTACAACTTATTCCACATGGTAGCTTTTATATAAAACAATTAAGCCTGACATACAAACCGATGTAATTAAAAATGATTAAAAAAAAAATGTTTGTATAGCAAACCGTATTGATAGACGGTGTGGACAGCCTTTTGTGGTTATATAGTTTGTAGAGAAATTACAAACATAACTTATATACTTTTGCTCGCATATGTGTTTATATAGTTTTATATAAATTTTTATGTTATAACTTGACCTCACTTGTTAAAATTTCTAGATCCATCACTGTTGGTGACCTTGTGCCAGAGATGTTTAGGACAACTTCTTCAAGTGAATAAGAAATATGAATCTGAGAAAATGTGAAACAATTGTCTCCTAAAACTTATGCTAAGTAGTTTTTGTGAAGTTGTGAACCTATTGAAATGATTAAGAACGTGAGAATATGTAATTCCATCACTAACACTTTAACATTCTACAGTATTGCAGTTTTGTTCATTTTAAGATTGTGGATTCAAAATTGACATTCTGTAGTTTATGTGAACCTATTCAATTCTTGTCTTATACAAGTACAAAGCATGAATTATCTCTAAAATGTTAACTGAAATTGATTATATACAAAGGAAAACTTTTGTTGAGACCAAAACTTCCCTTCAAAAGAACAATGAAATTTTCGGTTCATTCAGCAGTCGAACTTCTTTAACATCTACTAAAACTTCTGTTTCGAACTTTGATTAATGTTGATGTTGTGCACCATCTCTTGAATCTGTTTTGCTTCAGAATTCTAATGTCTTCAGTTTTGAGATAATGGAAAATGAAGCTAAGTGTAAAAATAAATGAAGAAATGTTGCATCAAAACTTAATATCATTTTATATAAAAGTATAGATATTTGAAAAAATTGATTACAAAAATGGAGTAGAAAATTAATCATAAACTTTGAGATGAATGTATTGACAATCACGAGTTATTTACTTTATTTTAGTAGTGTAAAGACCAGATTTTCGCTATTATTGATGAAAATAATTAAATTGTAACATTTTCTTTTATTATTTGAAAATTGAGTTTTTTTTATTGGAGGAAGAGAGACATGGATAGACAATGGTAAGCAATTTGAGACGTAATGTTATCTTTCTTGGAGGAACCATATATGAGACCACCATTTTTTCCTACTAAGTGAGGAAACAATTTCTCCGTACGTAGCAATCTCATCAATGTAAATGCAAATCTCTCTCTCTCCCATCTCTCTTTTCATGTTGTTCTCTGAAGTGTTCTTTCTCTAGTCTTTGACCTTTTTGTCCTATGATTTTGATGATGTTTGAGACAAATTTCATGACAGAAAGTGACTACTATATCATGCTGGCTTTAGTAAAGTCCTGCATCGAACACAATACAACAAAATGTTACGTTTATATTTGTCTGAAATGTCAATTTCAAATGGATGCGAAGTGTAAAGAGATAAATTGACTCAAGAGTTTCTCAATTTATTTCTTCTAACTTTCGCATTTTTTCAATTGTTTACATAGTTTTGATCAAACTCAACCCACATTTCAAATTATAAATCACTATGATCAATCTATTCCTTTTATAAATCACTTAGTTTTGGTCCTCTAGCAGGGAAGTGAATTTCTTTTCCCACCCTATTAGCTTATTGCGCGCCCTCCAAATTGATCATTTTACCTTTGTTTGGATTTTATAATCCGAAGCGTATTTGACATTTTTTGGATTATAAAATCCGAACTCGTTTACACAATTTTGATCAAATTCAAATCATATTTCAAATTATATATTCATCACAACTCACATTTTACCCCTGGTTGATTTGATGACAATTTTTTCTATTTTCTGTGTTGAACACAGTTCGAAGTATATAATCCAAAATGTGTCAAACCCCCGAGTAATACTTTTTAAAACATATGTGCACATTTCAAATTATATCATCCGAACCAATACTGGGCAAGAGTTCATATTATAAAACCGAAATGTTTCAGACCGTGGATGGTGGCATTACAAGGTTTGGACAGTTTTTGGTGTGTTTAATGCATTTTTGGCCTATTGAGTCATTTTACACGTTTATTTTGACTTTTGTTACCGTCTAGGACTGTGTTGTAGTTATACATAGTCTTGCATTCTCTTCTATTTTCATTTCAATTCACATCTTCTCCTCTTCTTCTCATTGCAATTATGTACATTTTATGAGTTTTACCTCCGTTCGGATTGTATAATACAAAACTCTGCAAGATGGATATAATCCGAACAAGGTCAGATAAGAATTTCGGAAGTCATATTTACCGAATCCATTTTCATTTCTGCATTTCAATTCGGATAATCTTGCCCTACTTACACGAGCTGTTAAAGACGATGTCCGTCAACTTTTCAACATCTCTACTATTTCAGATTTTGCAAAACCAAACGGATCTTCAAATTCAAGTGTTCCAATTGACTCTAAAGATTGATGTTAATTGCATTGTAAATGAATATACATGGTCCGTGTGGCACGGTGATGAAAGAAGTCATGGAAGTGTCCGTGCAAGTGTAGCAAGGGCCTCTGCAGATTGACATTATATGGAGTCTAATTATTTCCCCTCGATGTCCATTCATCTATGGAGGATATTTAATAAAATTTCCTTAATTTTTTTTATTTCTGTTAATTTCTATATTCTGAGTTTATATCTGCAATAGCTCAATGAAAAGATGGTAAGAGGACGAATTTTACAAGTAGTGTATGCTGTAAGAAAAACTTGGAAGGGTTTGTGGGTTATTTTTGATTCCTTGATCATTGTTATATTATTTCTTTTTACTTCTGGTCAGATTTCTGTTTATTCTTGCATTAGTTTATCGGATTTATGGTTGTGGTTGATTTTATAACGTTGTCAATTTGCTTTACTATTGGCCATAAAAATTTGCAGGAAGAATTTCTATTGCTATGGCTATGTCAGTTTCAATAGATTCACTATAATGTTGGTGTTGTGCACCATCTCTTGAATCTAGCCTCAAAAATGTTTCAAACGGAATATTTGTCTACCTTTTTAGAACGCTTCATTTACGTATTATTTTACTTTTTTTTAGCTATGGCGCCAGATGAAGATAGAAGCGTTAGTTTAGTTTCCAGTGTGCGATTCATTGATTCAGATCAACAAGACTTGAAGCTCAAACTCACAGATAAGTTACTTTTCAGAGTCACTGTTATCCTTCAAAAACTCGGCTAATACTCATCAAGCTCTTGAAGAACCAACCTTGTCTGAAATAGCACTTGGTATAAATTGCAAAAGATTCTTCGAACATGATGAAGATTTTCCGAAGTCTTATTTACTGAATCCATTGTCATTGCCGTATTTCACTTCGGACAATCTTGCCCTACTTACATGGGACGTTAAAGATGATGTCTGACAACTCTTTAACATCCGATCTTCAAATTCAACTGTTTCAATTGGCTCTAAAGATTGTCGTTAATTGCGTTGAAATAGAAGCACCAAGAGCAATATTTGAAGAAAAACACACCCCACGTATTTCAAGTACTTAAAAAATCAGTTAGCAAGAGCTGCGTATGAAATAAATAGGAGCTGGTATATCTCTCTCTCTCTACCTGCTCTCAAAAACTCATTTCAGGATTGGCTTTTACATTTTGATGGTTGTCTCAGTGTCTATGCACAACATCCTACAATGGTTTCTATTATCAGTCTCTAATAATGGTTTGAGACAAATTTCATGACAGAAACTAACTATTATATATCATGTTGGATTTGTCCCACATTGGACACAATACAACATAACAGTATTTTTATAAATGTCTGAACTATCAGAATAGTTAGAGTTGATTTCAAGGGAAATAGATATATTCATTTTGTCTCAAAAATTTCTCATTGTATTTACCATCTATTTAACTATCTAGAGTTAATTTCTTATGTACAATCAATTTTTATTACCACCCTATAAACTTATCGTGCGTTTTTCAAATTGATCATATTACCTCTGTTTTGATTTTATAATACGAAGCGAAATTGACGTTTTTCAAATTATAAATCGCTAAAATAATCAATTTATCACCTTTATAAATCACTTCATTTCAGTCCTCTATAAGTGAAGAATATTTCTTTTCCCACTCTATTAACTTCTCGCGCGCCCTCCAAATTAACCATTTTACCTCTTTTTGGATTTTATATTTCGGATTTATAAAACCGAAAGCGTACTTAACGTTTTTCGGATTATAAAATCCAAATGGTGTTTACATAGTCTTTATCAAATTCAACTCACATTTCAAATTATATATTCATCACAACTCACGGTTTTGATTAGATGTTCCTTTTATAAATCACTTCGTTTTGGTCCTCTATAATTAAAGAGAATTTCTTTTCCCACCATATTAACTTTTCGGACGTCTTTTAAATTGATCATATTACCTCTGTTCGGATTATAAATTTTGAACTGTGTTTAAACAATTTTGATCAAATTCAACTCACATTTCAAAATATAAATTAGAAGATTGATACACGCGCACACACACACTACCTCATATACTACCACATCCGTTCCTAAATATAACACCATTTTGAAGAAAGGAAAAAACGATCTCTTTTTATAAGACCTATTTGGTATTTCTAAGTACATTAATTAATTCTTTACCAACACACCTCTATTTATTTTATATCTTTTTCTTCAATCATCATTAAATATTATGTTGAATCATACGTTATTCATATCTCTTAAATGATACAATTGTAAAATCAACAGCAATTACAAACAAATTTATTGTCCACCACTTTCAATTTTCTTAATTTCCGTTATTTTTTCAAAAGGACCCCTATAATTAAGGACGGAGGTCGTACATGAGTTAAGATACATTGACAACAGGTGACAATCTAATGTTTGACATCAAATCTCAATCGTCTGGTTAATGTAATTTAAGGGTCTGTAATTATTTCTAAAGTTAACTATGTGATCTTTTCTCTGTCAACTCACCTAATTGCATACTCTTTTTTCTGTTCCCTCGGTTATCAACACAACAAAAAATGAAATCATGTTTCTTCTCACCAATCTCAAATTCTCAACTATATTCCATTTCCTTATTCATACCCAAGAAAGAGAGTCAACTCAACTTTAAAGAATTTTCCATGTGATCAATTAAAACCATTTTCTGAAATTCAATGGAGTTGCTTTGACATCATGTTTCTTCACCTTTTTCAATTTCAAAAATTCAATTTCCAAACCCTAAAATCTAACCAATTTAAGCAAACCCATCTAAAATGCCCTAGATTCACTAGCATCTTCTAATTGTGATCGATCTCGAATTTTAGATTTGCATAGGTTGCAATCCACATGGGAAATTAACCAACGAGATTAAAATATGCAGCAGCAGCTTTAGGTCACATGTGGGACATTCAAAACAAAACAAAACATTGCAGCAAATAAACCAAAAAATTCAAAGTTGAATAAATAATAAAATCTAATTAAATTATATTAAATGGAATGGAGGAGCACCACAATACTTCATTCATATTGGAGATCATCATCATCGCCTATGTAAAATGGAGATTTGGAAAAGAACCGCATTTTGGTCAAGTTTTTTCGATAAGCGAGAGAGGTCGAAGATCATGAGGTTAGGAAATCTTTGGAAGAGGCGATGAAGGAAAGGGATGGTTTGATACGTGATTACTGCGAAGATTCGGAAACGGTTGGTGATGGAGAGAACCTGGTTGGAGACGACTGAAAGAGACTTCAAAGTGTGACTGTCAAGAAAGTTTTGCTTGAAGATACGCTCCCAAATCTCATCTGGTAAATATGAACATGCTTCTTCTGCTGCATCCACCGCCATTGTTTTTGGAACCTTGGATGAAGATGCTTCCGCGACGGTCGTTGCTAACCAAGTAACCTAACCACCAATTTCTCTCAAATTTTTTAGACCATGGCACGGGTCATATGAACTATAATACTATATATATATATATATATATATAAAAAAATAAAGTATATCACATTATAGATTTAACCCGTAAACACGAAATAATTTAAGGGAGATAAAAAATATTTGAGATTATGGAAATCAAAATATTTATAGTGTTTTATAAAAAATAAAAAAAAAACACACAGAGAGAATTTAAGACTCGATTAAAAATTTGATATTTAGATACTAACCATTAACATAGTAAAATTAGTTGTTTACAAATGTTAATTTAAGATTTAGACTTAATAAAGTCTTAGTTTAGAAAGAAATAAAGTCAATGACAAAAAAGGACTAAAAAAGGATCCAGACTAAAAAAGGACTCCATTAACTCTTCATGCTGAATGAAAAAGTAGCAATGCCTCACTGACAACAACTAATGCAGTGTCTCGCAGTGATTCTGCAAAAACCTTGGCAGAAAATAAAAAAGCAAATGAATGTAAAAAAATTAACTTAAGCATGATTACCTATCATATATTTAGAGAAGTTTTTTTTTAAAAGAATATATTTAGAGAAGTTAGAAACATTAAAACTTCAAAATAAGTTCAACTGTATAAAAGTAGCAGACAAATTAAGCATTATTACCTGATATATATTTAGAGAAATTAGAACCACTAAAAGTATCCTCTGAGCTGTAGATAATCCAAAGAGTATCAAAATTATTGTTTCACGTGTAAAATGTAGAATGGAGGAAATTAGTTGCACTGTAGAAGGTAAGGAAAACAAAAAAAAAAAGATTTTCCCCAACCAAAACTAAATAAACCTTTGAAGAGTACCATATATAATCAGAAAATGGCATAGCTTCTCTCTCATTCATTCATTAATAACATTAAAAAAAATCTGATATATCTAAAATACCTCCAAAAAAAAGTCATAGAAAGGAAATGTTTGAGATATCGGAAGAGATTTACAAAGGGAATGAACTAAGATTCATGATGTTTAATTGTCTTCTTTCACCCAATTATGCCATTTTGTTTATCGGCTATGACAACAGAACAATTGAAAACTCAATCAAACAACATCATTCATAAAAAAAAAAAACTAAGGAAAAATAGAGATCACTTAATATATAAGATTACTTTTATCCTACATCTGATCAAATCAGTAACCATCACAATGCCTAAAGAAAACTACGCAAAAATAATCATGCAATTTGGGGTTGCTAATGAATAATCTAATTAAGCAAATAAGATTAGACAAATCACACTTAAAGACCTTTTCTATGGTGTATTTAAGTTCCATTTTAAAAGGATGAGATATTTAGAAACTTTAGCAGCCCCATATTGATCATGTAGGGAAGACAATATATCTACACAACTAAAAAGCAATATGAATAATGAATAAACAAACAAAATACCATAAAATTTATGTGAAAAATTAAAAATCCTATTTTATTTACAAACAAAATGGAACTCCTCTTATTCTGAATCATACATTAGAGAAAAGAAAGCATCTTGAATGTTG
>Ga0228710_1005438_pt1 | contig 19773 bp, 9 predicted proteins | sample MedpolnodulmetaG_FD_177995 | JGI IMG/M metagenome (GOLD analysis project Ga0228710, IMG submission 177995) | Root nodule microbial communities from Medicago polymorpha collected in Santa Monica, California, United States - pink nodules | ecosystem: Host-associated > Plants > Roots > Nodule... | reverse complement strand
AATAGTCTAGCAAACCTTGAGACATATAAAGTTTCGTTCTTCAAGGATTCCAATAGCAATCAACCATGAGAATAGGCGTGGTTGCTAGAGGAACACACTCACTGCACCTCGAAAGAGGGTTTGATACGCTAAAGAGAAACTTGTCTTTAGAAAGTAGGTCGAATATAAAGTTATGGTTTAGGGTTTGTTTGTGAAGGATTTGTTATTATGAACCAATAATCCCAAGACACCTTTTTATTATTATTGTTATTTTATTTCAAAACAAAAACTAAACCTTTTAACTTTTAAAACTTTCATTCTAATCATTGTTAAAAGTTAATTAAGTTGATAACTCCCTGTCGGAACAATACTCTATTTTTACTACTTCGGTAAAACCATGCACTTGCGGTTTTGCTCATCAATATATCTGGCAACTGATAATGATATGAACCAATTGAATGTGATTATGATGCCAGTCGAAAACATTTCTTTGCAACTCTCTGTGATAAACCACCCTTCTTCTCTGCCATATCCGCCACCATACTCCACCGTGCATCTTAACTCTCTCTTTACGACGACCCACCCTACTTCTCTGCCATCGCCGCTACTACACTCTGTCTTGCATCCTAACCACCACTGTCACTCCTTTCAAACTATTGTTTATTTCCCGCTCTATCTACCATGTTAACTATTCTACGTTCATCCAATAGAATAATAATACATCAACACCCGTCACAACAACTCCGACCCTAAATCAAAAACCCTAACTTTTTCTGCTAATTTTTCAACAAGCTTTTTAGGTATAATTTACTTTTTTTTTGCTCGATAGTTGGTTGCTTTCATACCTTATTTGACCTTAACAACTCTTTAGACAACGAATTTCGAAAGGAACTCCATGCTAGTGGATGTCTATTTTAGTTTCTATTTTTGCCCAATGCTGGCATTTTGATGCCACTTATGGAAAAGTTTGCTAGATTTTTTGATCGAGATTCAAACACTTATTTTATTAACGACCGAAGACTGGTAGTGACACTGCAAGATGTCATCTTCCAATGCCATTTTCCTATCACTAGTAAGGCAGTGTTAATTGATAGTTTTGCAAACAACAACGATGTCTTCGTAAGGGTGTTCGGCCAGGAGCCCCCTAAAAAGCTCGATGTAAAGTTTCTAGCTAAGATTAGGATTGCACATCATACTTTCCAATCTATTTAGCAGTGGAAGATTGTAGTTTTCATGATAATAATCCGATGTTTCATCATGCCATCACACGATGGCAATCAAATATCCTCATATTATGTTAAATTTTTGGAGGATTTGGATTTTGTTCCAACTTATGCTTGGGGAGCTGCACTTTTTTCGTTCCTCATTAACGGGTTAAGGAGGAGGAGAAGTCGTGACAAAGTCGACGGAAACTTTTGGTACTTTTTGGCAAGTAACTTTATTTTTTGAACTATTTGTTTGACCTTTTACTTTTTTTAAATTCATATTTTTATTGTTTTTGCATACATTGTTCTTTCTTTGGATTCCAAAGATTTGCAATGCTATTGATGTCAAGCCACAAAAAGTGGTAGAGAATGCCCTATCTCCATTGCATTGGCTCATCCAAAACCGCCAGCAACACCCACTTATCCACCACGTTGCAATCTACTATATGGTTATGGGATTTTCGCTGGAGGTTTTGGATGAGCCAATGCAGGGGGGATATGCCACTCTCTACCACTGTTTGTGGCTTGACATCAATAGCATTCCAAAGTTATGGAATCCAAAAAAATAAGAATGTCTGCAAAACCAATAAAAATATGAATTTAAAAAAAATGTCAAACAAATAGTTCAAAAAATAAAGTTACTTACCAAGAAGAACCAGAGGTTTCCGTCAACTTTGTAACGACATATCCTCCTCCTTAACCCGGTAAAGAGGAACAAAAGAAGCGCGGCTCCCCAAGCGTAAGTTGACACAAAATTAAAATCCTCCAAAGTTCAACATAGGATGAGGATATATGATTGCCATCGTGCGATGGCATGATGAAACATCAAATTATTATCATGAGAACTACAATCTTCCACTGTTTCATAGTTTGGAAAGTGCAACGCGCAATCGCAATCTCAGCCATAAACTTCACCTCGAGTTTTTTAGGGGGCTCTTGACCGAACATCCTTACGAAGACATTGTTATTGTTTGCACAACTATCAATTAACACTACCTTACCAGTGATAGGAAAATGTCATAGGAAGAGGATATCTTGCAGTGTCATTCCCATTCTTTAGTCGTTAATTAAAAATGTGTTTGAATCTCGAACAAAAAATCTAACAAATTTTTCCACAAGTGGCAACAAAATGTCATCATTGGGCAAAAATAGAATCTGAAATAGATCTCCACAAGCATGAAGTTCCATTAAAAATTCGTTGTCTAAAGAGTTGTTAAGGTCGAACAAGGTGTGAATGCGACCAACCATCGAGCAAAAAAATAACTGAATAATACCTGGAAAACTTGTTGAAAATTTTGGAGAAAAAGTTAGAGAAAAAATAACTAAATAATCACATTCAATTGGTTCATATCATTAGAAGTTGCCAAATCTATTTTATGTATTTTCCTACAAAAGAGGACAATAAAAAAACAAAGGGAATAACAATATGTTCTAATTTCTTAAAATTAGAAAACACAAAAAGAGTATTATTATCAGCTAGTAGTACCTCAATATTTTAGAAGTCCTCTGCCTTGATCTTTTATTTTTATTAGTCATTTCAGAAATGTTGGTATCTTCATGGTTTTTAGAATCCAAACCTTTTGTGGCATGACAATAATGTTGACTTACTCTTAATTGAGATTTCAAATTCCCTATTGAAAAATAGTCATCAAGACATTTGCAATCATCCTAAAGTTGGAGCTCTTTCAGGTATATTTTGCGATATCTATGACAAGATGCTCCGCTATTATCCTTTGTTTGCAATGTGTACTCCATGAAGTCAAACACCTTCTCAAATTTGAAATCACCACAACCAAATTGTTTTGCAATAAGATGTGGTTTATGATGGACCACATGATTGTTGCAAAAGATTGGACTAACTCTGTTCACGCAATGGAAACCCAACATGATCGGAGGTGATAGTTTCTAATTCCATCCTTCATAGGGTGACCATGTGATGTCCTGTCATAATGAAAGCTAGAATCTAACCCGCGCAATGCGAGTGTGATGTCCTTTAAAAATAAAATATATAACTTGGAAGAGCAAGTGCTAAAAATCAAATTATAGGAATCTAAGCTAACCATAAATGAAAATCATACATGAATTGACCCAACGAATTTAGTGATAGGAATTTATCAAAGCCAAAAAGGTATTTCCGATTTTGCAAAGACAAACACAAATGGTAAGAAAAACCATATAAAAAGTAATTTGAACGATTCATTATATTGACAGCATACTTACCTTATTATTGCTTACTTGCATGCCTCTCTACTTGATGAGACCATTTGTTCTCAGAGGGTGTGTCTTGCAAAGAGATGTTTCTTTTGGTATAATAAAGGGGGTAAATGTGGTGGTTTCTGCAATGGAATGAGGAGTAAATATTTATGTGCTGTTACACATTTAAGAAACAATTAATAGGCTGTATAAGTGTGAACAAGAGTAACAGCCAAATAACAAATGAGTTTTTTTTTAAATCAAGAAATGAGTTTTTTACTTTTGTTGGAATAAGAATGTGGAGCATAGAATGGAGTAGGGGTGTTCGCGGTGCGGTTTGGTTCAGTTTTGAGGATAAAGTCATCTAAATCGCAAGATAAAAAAGTATGCGGTTTGGTTTGGTTTGGTTCGATTGAGTTTTAAATTAACATCCGAACCAAGCCAATGCGGTTTGGATTGGATCGGTTGGTGCGGATTTTTAGACAATATGTTTTTGTTTTCAACATTAAAATCAAATTAAAAAGTTAAAACACAACATATTTTCAGCAATGTTTTAAATTTCATCCTACATTACAATTATATTTTCATCCAACAATGTTTTCAACTATGTAGACCAAATTTAATCGTGGACAATAACTAATCCAACTTTGTAAAAATTACAAAAGACTAAATTTTTTATCATTCTCTAAGAGTTCAAGTATCACATAAATACATTTTTGAAAGAAAAAGCAAAGAAGAAACCTAACAAGAGAAAAAATATGTCATTTTATCAAAGTTTCCATTGAATATTGGTCTAAGTGATATATATTTAATTAGTGTTTTTCTTATAGTGCGGTTTGGTTTGGTTGGTAAAATCAAAACTGCAAACCGAACCAAATCATGCAATTGAGTAAAAAAATAAATTTGAATACATTCGAATCAAATGCAGTTTTTTGTGGTTTCGGTTTGAATTGGTTTGGTTTGCGGTTTTTATATTGGATTGGTTCATTTTTGAACACCCTAGAATGGAGTATATGCATTCCGAGATATTGGAGATAGACATGTCAGATTGATTTTTGTTGATGCGGCACTTTTCTAGAAAAGGAGTATATGACATGTAAAATGCACAAAATGTCATATAATTCTATCAAGACATTCGGAAAAGAAAGGAATTGTAGACCAAAATTCACAAGATGTTCGATATCAACAATACTTTGTCACAATCTGTTTTCCATAATGCATAATGTTTGAAAGGAGGAACAAGAATTAATTAGTGTCATGCTTTGGAATATTTGGAAACAAAAGAACATCAAAGTGTGGAACAGTGTATCGAAACCAAGTCAAGTGCTTTGTGATAGAGCTTCTCATCTTCTCATGAGTTTGGAAAAATGCACATTACTCCAAGTAGTAATACTTCACCTACAAACGAGGTATAAAATATTGATGTGTAGTGTAACCATTCTGTAGCATGTTGAGAAATTTTTATAAGCATATTCTACTTGCTGAGAAGATTATATCAAAAAATTAGTCAAAAAGACCAGCAGACCCTGCAGCATATCTATGTTAGGTTGGACAGAGTACAGTTTTAACCGACCCATCAAACAAACTCACACTGTCTATTGAAAAAATTCAAGAAATTACAGTCAATTCATAAGTTAAGCCATCATAGAACTATTAAAGTGACTAAAAGGTGACAAAACATTGGTTAAAACAGTTAATATCTGTAATCATCATCAAAGATCATGTAGTTTCCATTCCTCCTTGCTTTAGCTTCTCTGTCAGTCTGCACATCAACAATAGGTAAGTGTTACATTACAAAATAGATACTTAACTACAGCTAGAAGTTTAATACATGAAAAATAACTATAACTCAACTAATATTTTAATTTTTTAACTTATATTAACCAGCTCTATGATTTTCTTTTGTTCGATTTCATTTTCTAATCAAGAGTTAATATCAAAATCAGATTTACGAAACAATTAGCATAATATATGCAACCTAAGAGATAAATTTCCACCTTCCTGGAAATATTAGACCCACTTATGTTCAATTCAGTATAAGGCTGGGAAAGATTTTAATTTAATGATATGCTATGTCCAATTTTCTAAAAAAATAACAACATAATCCAAGTTTTTCAAATTTAGTAATTTAAATTTCGGAACTATAATAAATACTCTTCACGAAAAAATTTAGGTGATATGTTTGTGTACCTTGCTGATGAGTCTTTCAAATGCTTCTGTTCCATTTTCTTGCATGTATCTCTCTGCAGCACTAAGAACATCATCTTGCTTACTAAATATGTTCTTCCGTGGAACATACCACATTTGCGAAGTTCCTGGCATCAGCGGCATTTGTGGTAATTGTGGGTTCATGTAGAATGGTCTAAGATAGCATTTATAAACATGTGCTGCTCCATTAAAGTGAGGAAGAACCAACCAACAACTCAGTATCAACTTTGCATAAGGCCAAATCGGAAGCCTGAAAATTGCAACTATCAACTTTGCATAAAAGTTTTGTAAGCTAGAAACTAGCAACTTAATTGTGCACTACAAAATCTAAATTATACTTTGCTAATGATTTTTCATGCCCCCTAAATAAAGCACACAAATCATGCTAAGGCAGTATCAAATAACAACAAAAAAAAAAAGAGCAGTAGTGTTGTGTACAAGAAAACGTTGAGCACAACTAAAAAAATATTCTTGAACTATGAAGTAAAGAATCAACGAAGTTAAAGTCTTACACGTATTTTGAGTATGTGTTAGCCAATTCGTTAACAGTGATCATATCATAGCATTGAAATCTTGGGTTAGCAATATGATTATAATATCAGGGTTGTTTGTTAACAATGTGATTATGGAATTGGGTTCATGGATTACCTATGCCATCAAATTCAAGGGTTCAAAGTCATGGATTAACCATGTGATCATGGTATCGCAAAGGCTAAGCATGTGATCATATCTTTGAAGTTAAATGTTACCCATGTGATCATGGTGTTAGGGTAACCAAATGGTTGATGACTTCAGGTTAAACACGAAACGATCAAGAGTTCTCGAGTTCGAATCATGGTTGCAACAATTCTTGGTCAAACTTTACTTGTCATTTGAACCGAACTCCAATTACTAAGGCCTTTTTCCATTACCAATCAAAGGGTTAAGACAAAAACAAAAGCATGGTGACAGGGTCATCGATTAACCAAGTGATCGTGTACATATGAAAATCATGTGATCGCCATGTTGAGGTCATGACTAAATCATATGATCATGCTATAAGGATAATAGGTAAATTATGGGATGTTGACTTCGGGTCATGGGTGAACTATGTTGTCATGGAATCAGGTCATATATAAACTATGTGATCATGAGATTGAGTCATGGACTAATCTTGTGATCATCACTTTTGATGTGACCATAGCCACGAGGTTTGGGTTATCCATATGATCATGGCATCTGGGTGATGGGTTTACTATGTGATCAAGTCATCGGGGTCATGGATTATCCATGTGATCATGGTTGTAGGCCATGAATTGAAAATGTGATATTGGTTATCGCACGAGTATACAATCTTGTTCCCTTGGAACGAGTCAGATCACATAAAGAATCTCACTATGGTGAGATCACTATAAGGTCAAGATCTAGATCGCAAAATCAAATGATTTTATGATGTTGGAAGGAAAAGGTAGCATTTTTCTCTTTGGAGACTTTATTCACCTATCGGTATTCTTCTTGAAATTTCTCTCGCTAGTCATGAATAAGTAATGATAAACTGTTGAACCCACTTGGGTTGGCCTGGTGGTTTTGGCTTGGGACCTTTGAACGTGCTCTCTCAAGGTCTCAATTCAATTCTTCCTGATGCCAATTTCGGTGGGCTAGTTTGGTTCAACTATGGCTTAATTTGCAATGACAAGTTAATGCAACTATCCTAACGGACTGAAGGTCGTGAAACAATTGCAGAACAATAAAAAAAATAACATAACTATCCTCGCCACAACCTACGAGACATGTTAATGCAACTATTAAGTCTACTAATTCGGGCTTAAACATAACCACTCATCTAAACAGGTTTCTTGCTACTTCTGTTTGGCTTATCCTTTAATTCTTCTCTTGGTTGAGAGTTTGCAGGTTCTGTTTGAGACTAGTATGAGGCAGACAAAATATGAAGTGTTTGTACTCTAATAAAAGGAAAATCCTTGAATACCATTAAAAAAAAGAAAGAAAAAAAACCTTCCTTCAAAACTAAAAGCAGCCATAGATACTCCCTCCGATCACTATTATAAGGAAAAATCCACTTTCTAGGTTTATTAAATAACTAATTTATTTGGTTTATATTATAAATCAGATACATCAATTCCTGATTGACCCAATAAGTGAAATTCTTCTTATAATAAGAGGGTCAACAGTGCTATGTTTTGACCAAAACAAAAGGCATTGGGCCTATTTGAAAAGATATTTTAAACAAAGATATGTTATAATAAAACTGGATCTTTTAAATTATAATTACTTCTCACGTGTGTTGAAATTAAAGTTTATAACTTTTCATTATAAAAAAAATAAACTTTCTAACTTTGTTAATTAAAAAAAAACTCAAATTGCTACAAGAAAAATACTCAAATAGACATTATAGCAACAACATAGCATAAAAAGTCCAGATTTACTCATAAAAAACTTACACTTCAAGAACTTTGGCAAATGTGAGCTCAAATAGTGTGATCAAAGAGTAAAGAACCCAATAAGTCAGCCATTGTTGGTCATCAACAATATTCTTGGTCTCTATGGCCTTGATTGAAGCATATCTGCCACAAAACACACCAATAGAAAGATCAAAAACTCACCCATAAATTAAATAATGCTACAAAATTAAAAAAAAAAATATAACATACTTACAAAGGATAAACAAGGGTCACCAAAGGCCTGCAGGAAAACATATAAACAAATCATAGAAAAGTTTGAAAATTTTCATTAATGATATATAGTATTTCACATAGATTACAAAGGAGAAAACATACAGAGCAAGAACATCAAAGTTTTTGGCGAGAACTTGAAGCAAATTGTTGCCAGAAGCACCCATGTTTGGCAGAAGTTTTTGTTGAAGAGTGGGAAAAAGGGTTTGAAGATGGGACTAATGAGAAGAGAAAAGCATGAAAAGGAGTGAGTGAGCGAGCGAGTGAGAGTGTGACACTAGCAAGAAAACAAAGAAAGAAAAAAAGTACAGAGATTTCGGGCACGTTAAAAGAGGCACCGAAATTTTTAGTATGATGCTATTTTCCTACCTCGTGGACCGTATGTTGACATATTGACGCGGTTGTATCTAGTCATCTAGCCCTTTTATTTTGTTTGAGAATCTCGAAACAAATATGTTATCTAACCTAAAATTTGTAGATTTTATTTGAATCAAGGTAATTTCCGTGAAATATGCTTTGTAGGTGATTACTCCTTCCATCTTATCATTTATTATAAAAGGTAGACTTGATGAGCTAGCATGTTTGTTATAGTTCCTTACATTTTTCCCTCCTAAGCATGTAATTATTGCTAATTTAATCTCTCAGCCACACACTTAATCACAGCCGTTGATTCAAACTATATTTTCAAATTCCTCGCTTTCTCTCTCGTACAGAAATGTCATAATGGCAATTGAAAATAGTGTTAATCATCCTTATAATGGCAATTGAAAACACGTATTAATGTTAATCAACTCAGTCAACCACTCCCTTCATCTCAGCTGTATATCTCATAACCTTTCATGTATCAATGTTAATCAACTCAGTCAACCACCCCCTACATCTCAGCCGTAGATCTCATAACCTTCCATGTATATTAACGATTGCATTCTCATTATCCTCTCTTGCCATCATTTTTACGTCAAAACAGTTTAGATTTAACAATGGAAAGTGATGCACAAACTCTCTTAGCCTTGCACTGCTTGAAGGGTACAAATAACACAGCAAAATCTAACCATGCTTCATCTCCTTTCTTGATCTCTTATGTTTTGTTTCATATATATTTTTCAACTTGCACTAATTTCTTTGAATCTTTGATCTTTTTCAGCTCCATTAGATCCAAATCCTATAATTGAGTTGGACAAGTTTGTTAACAGAATGCGAGAAAAAGACCAGTTCATTGACAATGATTGATGATTGTGAAAACAAGTGGAATTGCATCACTGTATTTGAAACCAGGCCACATCACCACATCAAGCTTGGTGGAGAATGGAAAAGAATGGTATAGGCGCGCAGACTTGAGGAAGGTGTCATGGTTAAAGTTAGGTTTCCACATGCTGGCATGAACGACACCATCTACATTCAAGTCAAGCGCCCAACTGTCATGAGAGTTTGATGTCTGTAGTGCAATTGATGGAGTGCACTTTTTAGGGTTTATGTTTTTAGATCCATTTTGATGTTTTTGAATTTTCTTTACATTTTAATGCAATTTATGGTTTTATCTTTCCAGTTTAATGTGCTCTCTTTTGATTTCAATGCAATTAAAAGTTTTATCTTTCCAGTTTAATGTGTTCTCTTTTATTTTCAATGCAATTTATGGTTTTAAAATGTTTCTTCGTTTGACTATTGAGCTTAAATGTAATTTATGGATGATTGTTTACCAACAATTAATATTGTACCATAATCCTTCATGGAGTTAAGATCATGATTTTAAGATCTTTCTTCGTTTGACTATTGAGCTTAAATGCAATTTATGGATGATTGTTTACCAGCAATTAATATTGTAGCATAATCCTTCGTGGAGCCAAAATCATGGTTTTAAAAAGTTTCTTCGTTTGACTATTGAGCTTAAATGCAAGTTATGGATGATTGTTTACCAGTAAGACACAAATTATCCAAATCATTGCACAATTTATGGATGTTTCTTCGTTTGGATAATACACTTTTAGTTTTAACTAGCATTCAGCAAAAAATATTATATAGATCACGAAAATCATGCTATGAAGGACATTTCAAATACGAATATCAAATGGTTAACAAAATATTGAGTGCAATTAATTTCTGTGAGTGCAATTTTTGGTTCATCAAAATATTGAGTGCAATCACTACAAACCAATGTTAATTTTTCGGTTTTGCAAGAATTTATTGCTCAGCTGTTTTAAATTGAGTGATCTATACAAAGTTATAAAACTCACAAAACCAATGTGAATTTATTGCAAAATATTGAGTGCAATTACTACAAACCAATGTTATTTTTAAATTGTTATAAAACTTCTATTAACTATATATGTTTACATTTTTGCAACTGATTCGATTAACTTCTACGTGGTATGACCCGTGCTGCACGGGTCAAGAGTCTAATTTATAAAAAATATTTGACTTTTTTATTCATTGTATAAATGATGTATTTGTCTATCTAGACAAGATACATCAATTACACAATGAATTTAAAAAGTCAAATTTTTCTTATAAACTGGATCGGAGGAAGTACACTTTAATTACTCATTACTATATAGATTTGTGTGTTTGGTTACATTGAATTATGTGTTTGGTATTACACCATGCTAAATTAAGTGGATTGGTTAAGAAATTTAACTAGGAATCGTTATCTTTTTTTTGAAGGAATCTTGGAATCTTTATCTTGAGAATTGTGTATTTAACACTAGAAATATTACTCATTTTGTATTTTATTATAGGGAAATGTTAACTTGTGCCTTCAAGTTTAGAAGCCAATGTAGAAACTTAATTTTGGAAATCGTGCATTCAATATCTTGAAAGTTTTAAAACTCATTTTTTCAATACAAAACTTATGTTTTAATTCCTTTTTTAGATTCTTAACTTGTGTCTTAAGGGCACAAGTTAACATGACCCTTTATTATAAGTCGTTTTGACATATTTACACATGTCATGTTTGGTGTAGAACATGAAGTACTTGAGGGTGGTAATCCAGTAGAAGAGGTTTCGACGCAGTGCAGAGCGAGCGTCCGACGTGGAGGAGGGTCAGTTTTCTATCGCGGAAAGGTGAGGTATCTACAAGCAGGTTAGCACTTTGACGCTCAATTTGGTAAGAGAAAGAGGTGGATTTATGTTAAAAATAATGAATGAATTGTACCTTGTGTGTGACGCAATGCCATGCTTATATAGATGAAGAGGTCAATAACCTCTACGTGACCTGCGGCGCCATCTTCGAAAATCGTTAGCGAGGGCTTTGATGTTGGAGATTGCTCCAAGGGACGATTTTGTGTGGCAAGCCGCACAAAGCTTCTCATGCAACTCTCCTTGATACGCCACTCGAATAACTGTACTTTATGCTTGTTAGGTCGTCTCTATGGGTGGAGGCCCGTCTAGAATAGTTGTCCGGCCCCAAGTCCTTACTGTCTTATGACGTAATGGACTTGTTTTAGGGTTCGCATTGGTTGGCAACAACTTACGACCTTCTTGTCGTTGTGCTGCCACGATGTCGTACAAGATAACTACCTACAATGTCTCTCTACGATATATGTGTTATGAGTGGGAGTAGGTTGCGATTATGACGTGACTTGAAGCGACGTCTCTTCATTTTCATGTCCCTTACACGACTTGCACCAACTTTGATAATGAGAATCACGCGCCAGTGACACTTTAGTACCTTTTTTAGTTTTTAAGGATGTCCTCATCCATTGCACCTTCTAACTCCCCTTTAATATGGGCCCTTGATCTTACTTTCCTATAGAATATAGACTTAATAGCAGTTTTCGCCCCCTAACTTTCACGAATATTAAGCATAGAATATATAAGATAAAAATTCCCTCATATTTTCTTTTTCGAACATCCGAACCTCCTTCCATTAATATTGTGAGAAAACTTCCCTTTTAACTTCACTTTGCTTTTTGGGATTCGCCCTGCTAATTAGATTCATCTTCCTGCTACGAAGATTTTTTCAAACTTTCGTTATTCGTTCTCCTTTAATCCCTTTGTTAGTCCTTTTGCTGACTTGCCTCCACTTCATTCCCTTTACAATCGAGTTCGAAAATGGCGTGTGGCGGATGGCCACACATTTGGTGAGATTTGTTGAACCAAAGTGGGTTTTAGAACAACGTCTCTAAGGTTTTGATGATAACAATGTATGAAAGAACAACTGGATAGTCTAATGTGTGCTCAAGTGTGCATGTCAGCAGTCTGGGTGACTCTAACCAGATGTTTGAAAAATTTTCAAAACTGATTCAAAGCTTCTCGATAAAAGATGTTTGAAAACAACTTATTTGCGGTTTATAGCATAAACACTTATTATGATAAAAGCATGTATGTAAAGCTATTTCTATAAGGAAGATAAAATGAAGACAAATTGTTACATGATGGAATTAGGCTGTGTTTAGATAAACAACTTCATTAACTATTTATAGCATACGAGGTTATCATATTAACTGTTTATAGGATACGAGATTATCATATAAATACTTATGTATAATCTATTCAATAAAAAATGGACTTGCTTGGATAAAGAGCTTATTTTCAGCTATAGCATAAACGCTTATGTATAATCAATTTTTATAGCAAAAGATAAAATGAAGTTATTTTTGTATAAGCTATAAGCTATTTTCTAAGCTACCTTAGAGGATTTATGAAAATATTTGAAAACAGCTTATGAACATGTCATAAGGTGTTTTGATAAGTTCTCCCAAACAGACTCAGAAAACTTATGTCAGTAGATTAGCTCAAATTAGCAAGTAAATTTGAAGTGTTTTCATATAAACTATAGGCTATTATGGAGAACTTATAGAAATAAGCTGAACACAAGTAATAGACATGTCATAAGTTGTTTCCATAAGTTCTACCAAATGGTTTCAAAAATGCTTATATCAACATATAAGCTTAAGCAAGCCAATTCAAATGTGCATAAAGGTTAGATATAAGCTGGCTATGAAATGATAATGAATTTCTAATAATATCTGGGTAGTATGGAAAAGTAGTAATGCTATGATTTTTTAACGTAAAGGTTTTGATTAGGAGAAGAATGTGGAAGAGACAAAATATTTATCTTGGAAATTTTTTAGCACCAAATCAAGATGATTCATTTATGCAACAAATCAGTGGCTTGAGAACCCTTTGAGCTGTTAGGGGGTAGCAATTAAGCGATGAGTGGATGTCTGGAGATGAGATTAAATTGTGTCAACATTGCAGAAGTTGTAGTGTTTGAACCTGGAGGTTGGCATAGGTGAATCTATTTTGCCAGAATACGATGTTGCGTATCAGTGTGCCTGTAGGGTTTAGATCTGCTCAAAGTCCGATCTATTGCTTATTTGTTGTGCATGTTCTCTGTAGCGGCTGCATACCAACTTTGGATCAAAGTGCAGGGCTGTGCTTAACATTTTAGATCCTCTCCCCAACATAGAACATGGAACATATCAACTATTGAGCAAGGAGTAGTGTCTCACCTCTCGAGCTCTAGTGAGATCAATATATTACTCCTCTGGACATTTACATACCCAGCTTCTGCGAGATTGGTCAGTGGTTTCCTGTCGTAGCTTCAATTTGTTTTTTTAAGTAGTTTTGGCTAAGAGGCAGAATATTCAAGCCGAAACCTGCAAAAATATGCAGTATGTGGTGCTATGCATTATTACGGAGCAGCTGAATTTGTCATGGGAGCTGGTCAGGGTATTGTCTTTTTACGGTATTCCTTCATTTAATGCACCCTCTCCCTTATGAGCAGACATCTAAATGGATTTTTTCTATTACCTTCTTACTATCAGGTTTTCTTTTGCCATTTTACTTAGGTTCATTTCTGAATTCTGAATTCTTGCATGTCTTTATAAGCATATACATATTTGGATGAAGCACACAACATTGGAGCCATGGGAAGACAGGAAGGGGTGTTTGTCATTATTCTCGCATCCCGTTATAATAATGGTAATCATGGTAACTTGTCCTAAAAGCTAAATAAAAAGTTATTATAACGAAAAGTTAGTTCATCACTCTATCATACGCATCTTAATGGTTAAAGTGGCATAATCAAACTCTTTAGTCTTGTTAAACTATGAAACAAATAAAGTTAATAATAGATTCTTTATTTCTACTGCATGGTATCATGAAACCTTGCATCAATTATTGAAAATTGTACGATAGCTTCGTGGATGTTTCTTCACAATTTCCCGTTGACCAGCTACTTGCTACCAATATTGCATTTATATTCTCAATGTTCTTCTGTTTATTTCATTACCCTTTCAAAATAAACCAGTTTCTCATTTATTGATAAAAAAACCCACTTTCTCATATTCTTGTCTTTACAACCCTTTCTTTTCTGAAATAATATGGCCGAAGCCTTACTTGGTGTTGTGTTTGAGAATTTGTTATCTCTGGTTCAAAATGAAATTGCAACCACTTTTGGAATTAAGTCAAAGGTCGAAAAGCTATCAACCACCTTGGATCTGATCAAGGCTGTTCTTGAAGATGCTGAGCGAAACAAATCACAGATCGCTCTATCAAGGTATGGCTTCAACAACTCAAAGATGCTGTTTATGTGCTAGATGATATTCTTGATGAGTGCTCGATCGATTCTGGTCGGCTTAGAGGCTCATCCTCTTTCAAACCAAAGAACATCATGTTTCGCCGTGAGATTGGCAAAAGGTTGAAAGAGATTACAAGGAGATTTGATGAAATTGCTGAGAGTAAAAATAAGTTTCTTCTACGAGAGAGTGTTACCGTTAGGGAAAGCCCAAGTGAAGTAGTTGAATGGCGCCAACCAGCTCCTTTATTGCTGAACCAAAAGTGTTTGGATGGGAAGATGATAAAAAGAAGATTGTTGAGTTTCTGCTCACCCAAGCAAGGGATTGTGAATTCTTTTCTGTCTATCCCATAGTTGGGTTAGGTGGTCTTGGTAAAACAACTCTAGCTCAATTGGTCTACAATGATGTTAGGGTGAGTAGCAATTTTGATACAAAAATTTGGATTTGTGTTTCTGAAGCTTTCTCAATCAAGAGGATTTTGTGTTCTATCATAGAATCTATAACAGGTGGAAAGTGTGATGTCTTGGATTTAGATGTATTACTAAGAAAGGTGAAAGAACTATTGAAAGGTAAAAGATATTTTCTGGTTTTGGACGATATGTGGAACAAAACGCAACAATTAGCATTCAGATTAAGCCAAGAGAAATGGAATATGTTGAAATCAGTGTTTATGTGTGGATCCAAAGGTAGTTCCATTTTAGTGTCCACTCGTGATGAGGTTGTTGCGGCAATCATGGGAACATGTCAAGCTTATCCTTTATATGGTCTCTCTGATGATGAATGTTGGTTGTTGTTCAAACAATATGCATTTGAAAATGACAAAGAAGAGTGCGAGGAACTTGTCCCAATAGGCAAGGATATAGTAAAGACGTGTGGTGGGCTTCCTCTTGCAGCACAAGCATTAGGTTGTCTAATGCGTTCAAGGAGCGGAGAAAACGAGTGGCTTGAAGTTAAAGAGAGTAAGCTTTGGGATTTAGAGCAAGAGAATTCTATCTTGCCTTCCTTGAGGTTGAGCTACTTTTATTTAACACCGACCTTAAAACGATGTTTTGCTTTTTGATCCATGTTTCCCAAAGATACAAAAATTAGGAAGGAAACATTGATTCATCTTTGGATGGCTAATGGATTTATTTCATCTAGAGAAAATTTGGAGGTTGAAGATGTTGGGAGCATGATTTGGAATGAATTGTGCCAAAAATCATTTTTTCAAGACATCGAGATTAATGATTATTCCGTTGACATTTCTTTTAAGATGCATGATCTTGTCCATGATCTTGCTCAATCAATAATGGGTCAAGAATGTATGTATTTGGAGAATGCAAACATGACTAGTTTGTCAAAAAGCACACACCACATATGTTTTCACTCCGATGACTTGCTATCACTCAATGTGGGTGCTTCAAAAAATTTGAATCCTTGTGAACATTGTTTCAGTTAGATCATAACAGACCAAAATATGACCACTTACCAACAAACCGTTCTCTTTGGGTTTTATGCACATCCTCTCTCCAGGTACCATCACTAGAGAGTTTAATTCATTTACGGTATTTAGAACTTCGTTCTTCTAACATAAACATTTTGCCGGACTCAATTTGCAACTTACAAAAATTAGAAATCTTGAATGTAATACATTGCCGACTGAGTTGTCTACCAAAAGGCTTGTCTTGCTTACAAAATTATAGACATCTTATCATTGATGACGCTGATTTATTGTCTAAGTTGTTTCCTTGCATCAGAAAATTAACTTCTCTAAGAACATTAAGCTTATACATTGTTAGTTTAGAGGGAGGTAATAGCTTGGTAGAGTTAGGTGATCTATCAAAGGCTTAAAAGATGTTGGTAGTTTATCTGAAGCTCAGGAGGCTAATTTGATAGGTAAAAAAGACCTCCAAGAATTATGCTTGTCATGGGAAAGCAATGATGAATTTACAAAGACCCCTATTGTTAGTGCTGAGAAACTACTTGAAGTGCTTCAACCACCTCACTCAAATCTCAAGTGCTTGAAAATAACTTGCTGTGATGGAATATTGTTACCAAGTTGGATAAGTATTCTTAGTAATTTAGTTTATGTTGCACTTAGTAATTGTGAGAACTGTGTGCGGCTTTCGTCATTTGGTAAACTACAATCTCTAAAATTACTTGGAATTATCTTGTATGAAAAATCTGAAATACTTGGATGATGATGATGAATCACACGACGGTATGGAGGTGAGGATTTTCCTGTCTCTAGAGTTTCTCATATTACGAAAACTACCAAACTTAGAGGGGTTGTTGAACGTGGAACGAGGAGAGGTGTTTCCTTGCCTTTCTCGTTTGGAAATCCTCTTTTGCCCTAAACTTAGACTACCTTGTCTTCCGTTTCTTAAAGTACTCAGTGTCCAAGGATGTAACAATGAGTTGCTAAGCTCAATCTATAGGTTATGTGGTTTTACCAACCTTATCCTTAGTGGAGGTGAAGGACTAACATTCTTCCCAGAGGGGATGTTCAAACACCTTACTTGTCTTCAATCTCTGTTGGTACATCATTTCCCAAAATTGAAGGAGTTACCAAATGAACCCTTTAGCCTAGATTTGGAGGATCTCTCAATCCTTGGCTGCGGTGAGCTTGAATCTTTACCAGAGCAAATATGGGAAGGTCTACAATCCCTTTGAACCATAACGATTGGAAATTGTGAAGGTTTGAGATTCTTGCCAGAGGGTATTCGACACCTCACTTCTCGTTTCTGAATATTTATGACTGACTTCCCAACATTAGAGGAACGATGCAAGGAGGGAACCGGGGAGGATTGGGACAAGATAGGTCATATTCCAAAAATAAAGTTAAAGTATTAAGAAGCAGAGACGTTTACAGGTAGGATCTCTATTTCCCCTTCTTACATGTGTACGATGCAATTGACTTGATTTTTATTCAAAAATCTTTATATTTTCTCATTGTTGACTTCTTCAGAAAGAGCACCAGAGTACATGAAAGATATTTTACTGCTCAACCTAAGGTTACGTTTATTGAAACGGGATCTATGATAGCTCGTAACATAGTAGCAATGTTTCCTGATAGAGTTATCTCATTGGCTTTGCTAAGTACAACAGGTGGTGGTTTTCAATGTTTTTCACAGGTAAAATAGCCACATTTTTTATACATAATAATTATAATTTCTTAGTATTAATTTTAGGTGATCCATTAGGAGAAATTTAGTTGAGAATTTCTCTTTCTATGGCTTTGAGTCAGAATTTTGTTATGAATTTCGTAGTACATAAATTTAGATGTTGGAGTGCCTAAATGTATATAAATAATAATTCTTAGTCTTGGAACATGAATGGATTATACAGCTTTCAAATTAGTTTGGGAAGATAATTTTATGAGTTGTTAAGGTTAATGTTCAATCAGAAGGCTCACTGCCATTTTCGATGATCGACTGCAATTTCTAGTCAGTACAATTTTTTAAAGCTTTTTGTTTGTCTCTTGTACATCGTTTTGCCGAGTTGTCTGATATCAAATATGCCATTGTGAATGAATACACATGTCATAGAACCACATGTTTGGATTTCAAATGCTCAATTCACTGAATTTTCATTCAAAAAATTGTTATATATGCTCCACATGGAGTGATTTTCAGGCTTTTGTTGAATTGGTTTGAACCCATTTCGAAGAATGAGCACTGGAGTACACGAAAGATCTTTTATTGGTCAACCGTAGAGGCAATATACACAAATAATTGTGCAGGTAATGTACTATGTTGTTAAAATAAGCCTTATTTTTCAAAAAAAAAGAAATTATTTAGGCTTTTATTATAGAGTTTTACTGCTACAAAATTTGGTTACTACTAAGGAATATTCTGAGTAGCAAATTGTTGATGCATGCATCAAACTCTTTTACCAATTCAAGGCCAATAAACGATTAAACTTTTCTTGGCTGCATATTTTAGCTTAAGACTGTTTTCTAGACGAACCTATATTACATTTTCTAGTTTTTTTTCGTTTTCATAATTTTTTATTTTTTATTGTTTAAAGAGGATCCTGATATTCACTGCAAATACATTGTAGCAGCTTCTGAAACTGGACAAATTAATGCGGTAAAGCTTGTGATATGGGAATCGAAGTTTGACTGAGATGACAAAGAACTGTATGATAAAGGACAATTCCGCCTTTGGTTGAAACTTCAATCTGCTTTCTTATGTACATTAAGATAGCAACTTTTTGTCAGAAAATTCTGCTCTATATATAAACCAGAAACAATTTACTTTCGTTCACATGATTTATCTGAGTTTACAGTCTCATTATTGTTTCAATGAGTGTTAGTTAGCAATTTATTTAGTTGGGTTTACTAGAATTTGTACTGACACATAGCGTGGATTGATCTACTTAGATTGGATTGTTCTTATTCATACTAAAAAAAATGCGGTAAAGATCCTCACCATTTGGTATAATAAATGGAGGATGCAATTTAGAGAGAGATAGACACATAAAATAGATTAGTGAATCCTACTATTAAGTGAGTCCCACTATCATTAATTACTTTTTAGTTTTTCGAAAAAATTTTGTATTTATATCTCTCCAAATAGATGAAATGGAGAGAATAATAAATAGAGAGGATCTTAACTCTAAAAAAGGCAAAATTACATAAACAATCCCATAATTTAATTTTAGGTAAGGTTGTTGTCCTTTATCTTTTTTTTCTTCCCATTTTCATCCTTTATCTTTTTAAATTGTTTCAACGTTGACCTTCTGTTACACTTTGTTAACAAAAAACAAAATTTATATTTTTTTTTTTCCTTTCACAATTACCCTTTTAACCCTTTAATCTTTCACACAAATGAGAAACATATTGAAACCCAGAAACGTGAATACACATAAGAAACCCATACACGTGAACCACACAAGAAGAAAAGGAAAACGCAGAAGAAGAGTAAACGCATAAGAAGAGGAAAACGATCTAGAAGAAGAGAAAATCGCGATTCTGAAGAAGATGTGATTTTGAAGAAGAGGGAAACACGATCCAGAAGA
>Ga0228710_1005437_pt1 | contig 19783 bp, 11 predicted proteins | sample MedpolnodulmetaG_FD_177995 | JGI IMG/M metagenome (GOLD analysis project Ga0228710, IMG submission 177995) | Root nodule microbial communities from Medicago polymorpha collected in Santa Monica, California, United States - pink nodules | ecosystem: Host-associated > Plants > Roots > Nodule... | reverse complement strand
TAAATAATAATAAATGGTATATTTGAGATATTTAATTTTACCATTTTCACTATATTTTGACATATTTTATGCTATTTCTATTCTATAATACTTATGGAAGTTTTTGACTATTTTCTCTTATATCCTCGATAATAATAAAAATATAAGTCTTGTGTATTTCCGCTGCGTGTAACCTGATATTTTTTTCAAATGTATGAAAGTATAATTGTAGCATTTGAGTTTTGAGTGAGTTATTAAAACTGTGAATAGAGTTTATAATAATAAGAGACTTATCTCACTCATATGATGATAATTTTTTTATATATTCATCATATTCTGTCATATAAAAGTTAATATATTTATAAAATTCTTTGGAATTTTAATTGTGAAAAAGGAGATCTTGTCTTATAAAATTCTTAAATGAAAATTTACATGCTCCTTAATTCTAAATGCAGAATATGTGGTTAATTACGAAACCAAATTCTTGATAATATCTGCCATTGATAAAATATGTGTTTATGGAGGTTTCTTATTATCTTTGAGTTACCACTTGTGTTAATAATTCTGTTATGCTCATGTGCAAAATATGTGGTTGAGTTCATGAAACTCTGTTCGTTAAAATTATATAACCACTTATGTTAATAATTTTGCACTAGCAATTAAGTATCTCACCGTTGAATATAACATTATTATAATATTTTTATATCAGTGATCACTAATGAGAATTTCACTTACTCTTGTTTATATATACGTGGAATCAGTGAGAGTGTGTACACAACACTATATATTATGAGCTCAAATGAGAAATCTCACTCTTGTTTATATATATGTGAGATCAAGAGAAATGTGTACACAATATTATTCTCGTCATTGCCATATACTCTTGTGCACACTATAAAATATGGCATAGCTTAAGAGACTTTAAACATAGTCTCATTCTAATATATTGAGATATATGTTAAAATTCTTTTTATCTCAATAAGCATCGTAATTGAATGTTTAAGTCAATTTTGTTGGAATATGCACAATAACCTCTTAGCATGCAAATATATATTGTGCTTCTCTTTTACCAACATTCCACATTTTATAAGGTCATAGATAACAAGTACAATGTATAATATCAATACTCATGTCGAGTATGATATTGTGTTCTTGAAGTACTACTTATAAATTGAGATAATCATAAATGTTCATTCTTTATTGACATTTTAGTGGCCACGTTAATCCAAATTTTATTTTCTTTAAACTAAGTGTCTATGTTGATCCAATTTGGAGATTCTTGAATTTCCCATTTTCTTATGGATTTTCATAGTCATTTTTTTTTTGTTGCTAAAACTTGGATTAATTGAATGTCGTAGAACATTTATTGATTTTGACTAAATGTAATTACAATCTTAATAGGCTATCCCTATAAGTAATTACTATTCTTCTACCTATGTGGATGTATGACTTTTATAATTTAAAACTCATTGGCAGAACCACTAACCACAGACTTGTATATATGAGTATTGTAACTCATGATGATTTGATTAAGTCTACAATATTTTGGGTTAGTGGGAGTTTGTTATAGCATTTTAAAATGCTTGGGCCATTCTTTAATGACACATTCTTTTTAAATCAAATGTGTCAGTATAAATTTATCATTTGTTAGAAAAGTGAGTCTTTGATCTATATGATTTGTTTTCCCTATCGGATTCAATTTCTGCAGCATTAACACTTACTTCTCTTTTGAATGATTAGTGCTTTGACCATACATATAATTTTAAAATTTTAATTCTTTATGACAAGTGAAATTTTATATTCTTTTAGTAATTGAGTATTGTCATCCAAGTGAGAGATTGTTAGATTAACTATTTAATTAATCAATTATGGATTGACAATAATCAATTATTATAAGTTAATATTATATTATAAATTATGGTCTATTGTGTTAAGTACTAATTAATTGATGAATATGTGTGATTGGACTATTCTTTCTAAATGGATCGTAATGGGTTGCACCATTTAGCTAAGCTCAATGAGAGGTCTCTGCCCTCAGCCGTTTAGCTATTTAAAAGTCATCCCGTCAGACGGTTAAAAATTCTGAACATACTCTGAAAACCTAAGGCTAAACGGAATGAGAGTAGTTATTACTCTCATAACTTGATGGCGATCGTTCATGAACCTAAACATACAAGGTACACAGTTTCTTCTTCCTTCTTTATTACCGATGATATGCTATAATCCGAATCTAATAATCCATGGCTAAATTTTGTTAAACTTTTATCAGGATCTATGTTAATTGCAATCGTGTAAACATATAGTCACTCAAAGTTCAACCCAATATCTGGCAGGATTCATCTTAGAAAGTTATGAATCCCAAGACTACCAAATTGTTTCGGAAACGATAAGTCCATTGTAATGTCTATTGAAGATGTGCTTGTTGTGTGACACAATATCAACACACATGATTATATCTAATTTATTTATTTTCTTAAGTGATTACTGAAGTGGCATCCGTGTTTGGGCTTCATAGTTAAAAGTCTCCCGTCCATAATAGGTTTATTGAAGAAAAGGTCAGTTCAGTCTTGATGTATTGAAATTATTGACGTTGTAGATGGGAAAGTAAAAGCTGAGTAAGCGCAAATATACACATTGACACTGTCACATTGATATACCATTTACATGGTCCAAGGGCATAGTAATTTTCCCATACAATTAACTAAGCTATTCTGGGTTGGAAATTGTAAGCATCACATGAAACATCTCCATAACTAGCTCCCTATCTGCGTGCTGGAAAAGGTTATTTATTTCATCAGTTTTAACATCATATATTTTACCAAATTCAAATAAGAATGTTAAACATCCTTTCTTTAACTTGTGTAACTCATAAAGCCAGGCCTCATTTAGCATCTCAAGAACATTGTCGGAGTTAATATCTTCAAGAAGGTTTTCCTCACATAAATCTTTCAGACCACCAATATCATACTTATTAGCTGCTCCAAGCAATGCAAGACAGTGTTTCCTGAAATCTACTTGTTTAATTGCTCCATACAAGTAACTTAGAAGAGCAGTGCAGGATTCAAGTGACATGTCTTCAATATGGATTGTTGACGACTCTTTTTCCTTCAGGTTGTGATGAAACATGCTTTGAAACACAGGAGAACTCGCAGACAAAATTGCCTTGTGAGCTCTCAATGTACCATCAGCAGTGACAATCGTTAGGTCAGCATGTATAGCCTCATCGAGCATGCGGGAGAGGCAATGGAGAGTAGTTCTTTGAGCTTCATTGCATTGCGAAGTTCCATCAGATGACCATATAGAACTAGGTTCACCACCCTGAGTTCAAAAGAATAGATCAATGCATAAGCAGAAAAAAAAAATATGATACCAGTGCAGAGGTTCAGTATCAGTTCTGTATACAGGGAAAAGTCAAATCAACTACACCTGTAGCTATTCAGAAGATCATCCTCCGGAATAATTGCTATAATTTTGATATAAAAAAGGTACTTTATTTGATATTTAAAATAGTCTAAGTGCCAGATAATAGGAAGTTCAAAGGATAGCACAAAACTGTAAATTTTTGCTACCCACGATTCCAATTGACATCATTTTGCACACAACACGCAAAAATACCAACAACCCTTTTCTTTCATTTTCCCAGTTATATTGCATGCAAAACACACAATCCACAATACACAAGATAATCCCGTAAATTTTGCCGCACATCAATTAGCAGATACATAAAATGCAAGTCCTGCGTATTGGTAATCAAACAGCTAAGATCACTAAAAAGTTACATGGTGACTCAATCACTTTGTGCTGGGTTATTTTGCTTACTCAGCCACCTACATCAATATTGGTATTTGAGAAAACAAGTATATGTATTAGAAACTCACATTCATATGGCATATCTTCAGGTCAAGAAATTCAACATCAATGATGAACCGGCCCACAAAAGCAGTATCAATAGGCCAGACAAAGTCATCTTGCGTCCTAAGCAGCCTTTCATAAACTGCATACAAGCAAACAAAAATGACATGGATCAGCATTTCATTATATACTCTTCAAACTGCCATAGGTAATTGCAATGGCAAATTCCTCATTTGCCAAGTTGAGGATGCAATATGAAATTATCCATATTCCCTCATAGCACATAAAGATGCAATGATCAAGGACAGGGGGCACCAGCATAGGATACCATTTTAGGCGGAATTTCCTAAGATCACTATAGTCGATCCGTCTAAGACATTGGATAGAGATCAAACGACTCTTTAGTAATTAGGGAAGTCAACATCAGCTATCGGATCTAGATTATCTGCTGAATCAATTTCAATTAGAGACCTAATAAAGGTTATCAAATTCACGTGTTATTAATACGTAAAAACATACGAAGTTACGTTAGATGGAAAGAAAAAAAACTAATCAATTCGCTTGTATATACGAAATCTGGTAAATTCGGTTTTGAAACCATTCTAATTTGGATAGATTCGATAATTTACGGTAAATTCGTATGTTTTTGCGTTTTTACCCTAATTTCAAATTTTGACCCAATTTCCAAAGTACAATTCCAAAACGTTGTGTTTCCATCTACCAAACCCAAAACGAAGCGTTTCTAAAAAATCCATTTTTCTTTTCCCCTTATGAAAAATGAAACTGTAAGAGTCAAGTAAGCAAGTAAAGATAGTAGCATAGAATTGCAGTACAACTATACTATACTAGTGCTATACTTCTGATTAATTCTGCTTGATTTATTCATCATCATGTGTGTACATTCATAACATAATCTCAACAGTACTATTTGGGATCTTGGGCACTCTACAAGGGATTCCCTCTAACAGAATCAGGTGACAACCTGACAGGTGACTCACCCTAACAAACCGAGTACAATAGCTAGTAAGATATCTACAACCTTTTAGATATTCTCATTTCTTGCGGACATATCGCTTGCTCCTAGGCTGAACATAATCCTTAAAGGTGTTTGAGTCTTGTAGTGTTCTCTTGACCGTAACTTGAGGAGTTGACTCTTCCATGTGTTCTTTTCCTATAGCCCATATGGCTGATCCATATGGACCATAACAGAAACACTGCACTGCAATGATTCAACAAACGTGAAACGGAGTGAAACCGAACATCTTCAACAATCATCGGCAGTGTTTGTGAACTGTGGTGATTCATAGGGCGGCGTGAAAGGCGTTCTAGTAGTAATTAAATACAACTTTGTAAATCACTTAAATCATTTCAATAGAATATTACAATTCCATTAAATGTATGTGTATGAAAATGCAGAGTTAGAAATTCACAATTCTGGAAACCATCTATATGAAAAAAATCACCATACACAAACTTTGCCGTTTTATCACATCTATACAAATAAAATGTCATATTATGGATAAATAAATAGCGAATAAACCAAAAAAGCGTTGGTGCATAGTTACCGGGAGAAACAATAAACTTGCGGGAAGAACCGGCAACGGAGACACGAAGAATGAAACGAGCAACGGGTGGATGGTCCTTAGAAACTTTAGAAGGTTCTGGAAAAAGATGAATGGAAAAAAACCTATTCCTTACTATTGAGAAGTACCTGAAAAATAAATGAATTGAAAATATCAAAGTTTGATTCAAACACAGAGAGATAGAGAAATAAATTGATACTGCGTATACCAGTTCCAGATTCCGAGCTTGAAAGGATCAGATTTTTTGTAAGAACAAGGACCGAAGTTTTCGATTTTCCATTGTGCTAGTCTTGCAACAGTGTCAACCCTATCCGCCATGGTATGGTTTTCCTTCGCAGATGAGAAAAGAAATTGGAGAGATGGAGTGTGTGTGTCTTTCTAAACTCTCACTAAACCATTCTCATCCCGACTCGTGTTCATTTCTCCAAGTCAAGTAAGAAATGAAAAGAGACAAACGTGAACGCATTCTACTTTTCCTTTTCTTTTTTCCCTTGAAAAGAACTTCTCTTCTCTTTTAATATGTGTAGATATTTATTAAAATAATTGGCTAAATAAGGGTAGAGATCCTCTCTATTTTTTTTAAAGATGATGGACATGTCAATTACTAAAGTTCAAAAGTACGTCAATGCTATAAAATATGCATTTTAAAATTTGGTGATATATGAAAAGTCTAAAAAAATTCATATGTCAAAAAAAATTGACCTGTAAAATATATGTTTACTAAAAACAAAATTTTGTAAAAAACAAAAAAAAATTATAATTTGACCCGTAAATATATGTTTACTAAAAACATTTTTTTTTTGTGGTGCTGGACATGTCAGTATGGCTTTCCACGTATAATAAAATTTTTCAACGAGTACATATTAGTTACTCCCTCCGTTTTTAATTATAAGTAAATTTGACTTTTTAGGTAATATGTACCACATACATTATTATTTGAATAAACCTAAAAAATAAAATTTCCTTATAATTAGTAACAGAGGGAGTATGAATTTTCATTCCCCATTATTATGATTTTCTTAGACAATTCATAATTAATTTGTTCCTCATTTAAAAACTTCAAAATTTCATGATGGAGGTTCGTGCGAGGTTATAAACAAGCTACTTACATTAACAAAATTTGACCCGTAAATATATGTTTACTAAAAACAAAATTTTGTAAAAAAAAATAAATTATAATTTGACCCGTAAATGTTTACTAAAAACGTTATTTTTTGTGGTGCTGGAATTTGAACCTCGAACATTGCATATATTATACATTACCCATATTAATTGGGCTAAACTAACACGATACCCAAAACAAAATTATAATTTTACATGTTTAGGTCAAAAAATAAAAAAAAATTGAGTCTTATTCATAATGCAATAAAACTTTGGATATTCTTTCAATATATTTTTATACATGTCTGGTAAAAATCAACTCAAAATTCAATATCTCTAATTTATTTGTTTTAAAAAATACATAATTAATCTCGCCCTTGTCAAAACTTGTTATTTCACTATTTGTCTTTGGTTTTTCGGTGCGTTGAGGAAAATGGCGAATATTGTCGGAAGTGGAAGTCCAATGATCGTGTGGAACGAAGTTACAAAGAGGTTTGAGACAGAAGACAAGAAAGCGTACTTGGAGTATGTCCTTAGAGACAACGGAAAAGTGTTGGATTTGGTACATACTTATGTTCCTCCTTCCAAGAGAGGTTTGGGTTTGGCTTCTCACCTCACTCTCGCTGCCTTTAATCACGCCACCTCTCACTCCTTATCTGTCATCCCCACCTGCTCTTACATCTCTGTGAGTTCATTTTCACACCCCCCCTCTTTTTATTTATCTCAATTTCGCTATTTTACTGCAGTTTTACCAAAATGAATTTTTGTAAATTTAGGTTAGGAAGATTATATGAGATGACTTAGGTGGCATACAATTTTGTTTTGATTTGATTTAGATATATTATTTAATTAGAATGATGTGAAATGTTTGCTTGGATTTCTGATCGAGAGTGAAGGAACTTAAATGGGATGGAAAATAGTAGATGAAATGGAACAAGTGGAATAAATTATTATTTTTATACATTATTTGAATGTTTTACCAATAAAAAATAGAGAAAATGATTGATTTGTTTCATGTCTTTTTCTGCAAATTGGAGGGGAAGGAAAAATAGGTATTGGATTTGGATGTGATGGAATGAAATTCATTCATGTTCGACCTTTTTTTTAGTTACCATAGGTTCTCTATGCGGGATGCAACCTTATTTGAGACATGTCGTACACTAATTGTGAGTACTTCTCCCAGTAGGGATTCGAACTTTAGTTCATTGCATGAAAGATGAGAGTCTAGCCCTCTCCACTAGACCCATCCTCTGTCAGTTGTTTTCGTCCTATTTTAAACATATGAAACAATAGAATATTTATGATTGCATTTCATTTCGCTATATTCTGTCACATACTAGCGGTCCAATCCTAAAATTGACAACTATTATTGCATTTTTTTTTGCTAATAGACAACTACTTTAGCATTTTGCTAATGTGAATGATACAATTTTCGGCCGTCAACTATTAGAAACATACACTATAACAGATAATCCAAGGAGTAGTGAGTAGTCACCCTCAATTTCATTTTCAACCTTGAATGAGTGGTTGTGGTTTCTAGTATGTATGTAGGCCGTAATAGAAGAATATCAATAAGAGCTCATTACCCTGAGACCACAAGTTTAACTCTTGTAAAATAGATTTGCTGAACTAAGTTTGTGGTCTATGAAGTGCTCATATCAGAACCTACAGTTGTGTAATGCCACATATCGCAACATAGTTGATTTGCATAGAAATCTTTAAGTTACTTAGACTAGAGATAGTTCACCGTGGAGGCAGCGGTTAAAGACACCCTCCTGAAATATAATGGGATTTTTTTTTCCAACGTATTCCCTCTGTCCCGTATTAGATGACCTAGTTGACTCTGCCACTCATACCAATGTATATATTTTATCATTAATATCTTCAATTCTCTATTAGAAAAAATTATGAAAATTTAATATTTAAAAATATTCATCGAGACGAATCTAACAACATCTTATATGATATTATTTATCTTTGTATATTAGTAGAAAAATGTGGTCAAAATATGTTAGGTCAATATTGCACATTGTCAAATAGGTCATCTATTGCGGGACAGAGATAAAAAGAATGTAGGATTAGCTTATTTGGATGTTAGCTAGTATCTTAAGGTTAGATGTGAAACTTAGATGATTATTATATCAGGCAACAAATGCAAAAGAAGCTTGAGTGTGTCTGGATTTTGCAAAGTATTTACTTATAGATGAAAAATATAGTGGTAGAAATAGAAGTGCGCAATGCTTGAGCTGAAATAAAAGTACAAAGGTTCACTTGCTCAGTTTTCTTGATTGTTGACTACTGTCTCCGGTGTCAACCACTTTTTATGCTTACTCTATTGACATAATTTCAAAGAACCATCCCTTATAAAGATCTGTTATCGTCTAATCGATTTTTAAGTCCCTTTAAGCTTTTTAACTTTGTTATCAGCATCTTCATCAATTTTGCAGTTGACCTTCTTCGGGGATTTACTCAATGATAGAGTTTTTGTTTTACTTTTACTCATTCATGCAATGATTTCTGCTGTTGACAGGAAACATTTCTTCCGAAGAACCCATCTTGGAATTCTGTGGTGTACAAAGAGAGCGGTCAATCTCATATCTAAACTTACCAAGTACCTTGGTGTGCTTCTAAACGCTTGTATGTGTTTTCATCAAAATGCAGCCGTCTGGTGGTTAAGTGGCTTTGCTACTCAGAATAACTGTGCTTAGATTTATGGCACAGGATACCAAATTTGATTTTCTCATTTATCAAAAGTGATCTTAATAACACAGTTGTTTGGTAATTGATTTCTGCCTTGAATCCTTAATTTAACGGGAAGAGATGGGGAAAATAGTTATGGTATGAGATTGAAAGTTTTACAGTAAGTTTATATCAAACTTATTTTTAGAAAAAAAATATTTAAACAAACCATTTTGCTTAAAGCTCAACTTTATAAAAACACACATGTTTGGTAATTAGTTTTTGCCTTCAATTCTTAATTTAATTGGAAGTGATAAAATAGTTTTTCTATAAGATTGAATAATTTACAATTAATTTTATATCAAACTTGTTTTTGGAGTGCAAGATTTGAATATAAATTATTTCACTTTAAACTCAATTTTGACCAAAATTATTGTCACAAAATCAAGTTCATTAGAAATTACACGTGGAATGTCAATGTTCTTAGATTTGGATTCTCTCATGTTGAAATTCAATATGAGAGGGTTATGTAGGAGATCTTATCTTTCATCGTTAGAGTGCAGTTACATATTTTATAAATTATAAGTTGCAACACCTAATGGATTTTAGTATTAACTAAGGCACATAATCTCCTCATATTTATTTTAAGGTTAATAGTGTTTTTCACCCATTGTAATATAGGCCATTTTCGGTTTTCGTTCCTATAAAATTTTCGATTTGATTTGCATCCTTGTAAACTTTTTTTTTTCTTCGGAAAACACCCCCTATATGACTGTGCATATTTGCTGACGTGATACACTGTGTGGCATGCTGACTGTATAATTTTTTTAAGGGTATACGTGGCATTTGTGCCTATTTTTTTTAAAAAAAATAATAATATAAATTCATTTATATTAATTTAGAAATAAAAATAATTTGAAAATAAAAAATTTCAGGAATTTTTTTATTTACGGATTTTTTAAAAAATTCAGGAATTTTTTTATTACGAAAAATATTTTCCAAATTTTATATTTTTTGTTTAAATTAGAAAATGGTTTTTTTTCTAAAATTTTAATTTCAAAACTGATTTTATAAAAATCTGGAATAAAATTTTCGAAAAAAAAAATCTGAATTTTTTCTAATTTTTTAAAAAATTTGTATCCAGATTTTTAAAAATAAAGTATTTTCCAGAATTTTTTTTTGTAGAAAAAACTTTAAAACTATTTTTTTCGGAAAAAAAATCTGACTTTTTTTTTTAAATTTCGAATTTGTTTTTTCTAATTTTGAAAATTAAACTTCAGAATCTTTAAAAAAATTAATTTCGAAAAAAAACCGAATATTTTTTATGATTTTTTTAATATTTAAATTTCAAAAAAATCTTATCGTTTTTTCTGATTTTTTAATATTTGAAAAAAAAATTGATTTTTAATTTTTTTGGAAAAAAAATCTGAATATCTGATTTTTTGGATTTTTGAAAATGAATTTTTAGATATGTGGACAATTAAAAAAAAAAACCAAGTCAGCGCCACATATGCGCATTTGATGAGTTGGATGGAGGAGGGGTGTTTTCCAGAAAAAAAGAGTTTTACAAGGATGCAAATCAAACCAAAAATTTTATAGGGACGAAAGCTGAAAATGACCTATATTACATGGGTGAAAGCACTATTAACCCTTTATTCTTTATTCTGATATAAGATACGAATAGCATTTTCAAGCATACGCAATTCTCTGTTTTTGAAGGTGTGGCGCACAATAATGCAAATGAAGCTTTGGCCCGAGACCTAATGACTTGATTATCTATTTTTCTTTAAAAATTACTAATTATCAAAATATAACTATGCTTTTCAGAAGAAAATAATCCTTAAAATGTACATGCCAATTGCGTTTTGGACAAAATTTAGGTGAAGAAAACCAACATATGTAGCTAAATTTTGTCCTTGCTTTTTAGAAAAGTTACAAGGACCCATAGGTTGACATGAAACAAGTCAAATTATTCTTGGCAGTTCAGGATTGCTAAAAAGTAATGCATGAAAATAGACGGTTGGATAACCCCAGCAAATTTAATTTTTAAGGGCTAAAATCGAAATGTGCATAATCTGATCTTTATATACTCCGGAGACACAAGAATAGTTTTAGTCTTCTGGACATTAAAGCTGCCTATTTATAGTCTAAACTTTTTCAAATTCCGAAAATAAAGGATATATGATTCAAAATACAACTTGACAGTTAAACACATGATTTGTATACAACAAATTACAAATACAATTCTTCCCTTATCTACAAACCGTTTTTATAGTTACATAGGTGCACAAAGCAGAACAAAGGATAAATTCCGTAACATGAACGAGAATCAATCACGTTACCACCACTTTTCCCACACATGCAAGCACACAAATTATTATAAATATTGAAAGTTATGGGATATTTACAATTGAACCAGACATATTCCAGGGGCAACGTTCAACCAGGAACATAATAATCCATTTTCTCCACGGGCAAATTCAAAAGAGATGTCTCCACCTATATAATAAGGCAAAAATGTAAGAAGTATAGTCATATAATAACAGTTTAGTAATTAGCAATACTTATAAAAATATTGTCCAGCATCACCTACTATCTTTTCTGAACATTTTTTTATAACATTTGCAAATATAATGTACTTGATTGACTCAAATAGAAAATATTATAGCATAACATAAAGTACAGTACATTCTTTCAAAAATAAAGTAGAGTACATAATCTAAAACAAATTAAGACAATATTTAGGCAAAAAAAAACCAAGATTTAATGCTCATTTAGAAAGCTAATGAGTTAGATAAAACTGTACCTCCTCAAATGGAACAAAGACAAAGGGAGTCATGCCCCTCTTATGTGAGACTGCTGGCACATCGGGGTTGTGTGTTTCATCATCCTGCCATCCTTCAACGACTCCAAGAATGTCCTCTTCAGATGTACTTGCCTCATTAGTGTCCACGCCACTAGTGACAAGTGAGATCAAATCCATCCTATTGTTAGCCCCTGTAGTTGTTCCTCTTAACCTATACCACATGGAGATCCATATAAGCATAGTGCAGAAAGAAAGTCCAACTCTTTTTTTACGCGTTTGTAATTCTCTTGTCTAAGATTTGGCACCACTTTTGCTAAATATTAGTTTCTGTATTTTTTAGCTTACAGAAAAGGTTTAGTTTCAAAGAGTAAATGTAACAGACAAAGATGCAAAATCCAATAAACTGCATACTTTCCTTGTTCAAATGCTACCTACATTCAGAGGCTAATAAACTCTTATGTTTGTTCGACTATGCATGCATTCCATTTTTTAGTACACAACTGTTACAAATTCACGCAATCAAAACTTTTTCACGGCTATGCAAAAGCCAGTGTAAGTGATGTAAGATAGAGAAGGGTCAATCACAATTACATTTTGGAATATGTTGATTCCATTCTAACTTATATTAAGTGATTTTGTAGACTTGTTAAGGTGGTTGTGATATAACATAGCCCTGGTAGATGTGGATTAATGAATTTACATGTGATATTATTTGGATTATCAATACATTTGCTGAATGAATACATAAATAGTTCTGTTGCAAGAATATAAAATATAAAAGCAAATGTATTGATGTTTTCCTCTTGCTGAATGCCAACCAACAAAATGGTAATTGTTCCTGTTAAAGCATTAGAAGAAGCTAATACATAATCCTCTATCTATAAACGATATTTAAATGAATTTTGATCTATTCTCTTAGGAGAGGACATACTGGCACATCAAATCCAACCTAACCAGATAGGGAATAGAAAGTTTCTTTTCTGGTGCTTGATGTTAACTTAACCTTTTAACAGGATATGCTATCAAGGAAAATTTGTCCATTACCTCATGCGTATCCTCAAAACAGTAGGTCGCATGCCTGGATACAGGACAGCAGCTTCAACCTGCAATGATAATATCAATAGCAAATGCCTCAAGATCCGTATATAGATTTAAATAATGCCCAATATTTTTTCCTAGAAAGAAATTCCTAGTAGATATACAAATAATTAAGATTAAAGAGAAAAAGAACATACCTTGTCGTCTGTCAATGTGTAGTGTCCACCAAAGACAGAGTCTGTTTTAGATGATCGAAAGTTCATGCTCTTCACCACATCTTTGATCTTTTGAGAAGAATTCTGTACAAAACAATCAACTTCTCATACAATCACATACAGGAAAAACATATATTTTTTTAAAATGAACTCAAACTGCACCAAATTATAACCTTGTAAAGAAACTTCCCAGATGGAAAAAATCTCAGGTACCGGTAATAACAGACCTGCAGAATATGGGGGGAAATTATATATGAAGAACATGTGAAAAAAATGAAATACTTCACAAGATTTACTCATCGTTTGCTATTACTATGTCATTATTCATATGCTAAAGATTGGAGAAACGTATAAAATCACATTCATATATAATTTTAAGAGAAATGCTAGCAACACTCTCTTTTGAGCACTTTCTCTAACACTCACTTTTTTATTGGGTAAAATTAATGTAGGACATAAACTTTGGAAATGGAACCCAAATAAAGTGGTGGGACATACATTGATTTCACCCAATAAAAGAGTGAGTGCTAAAGAGAGTGCTCAAAAGAGAGTGTTGCTAGCATCCCTCTAATTTTAAAAAGGTTCAAAGAAACCTCCTAAATGCAATGCTTAGATGAAAAAAAAACAATGATTTATTTCTGCTTGTAAATTTATGTTTACCAATGGCAAAGAGGAACCAGATAGCATATGGTATATCCACTATTCGGATCAACCAACCAACACCACACACATGGAATAGATGAGTAAAACACACCTTCTGATGAAGGGGATGGCTGGAAAACCAATTTTTACATGGAATTCCTCCATCTATGAGGATGAAAAACACAAGACAAACTACAAAAGCATTCCGCTATATCAAGGACAATACAATATACTTACCAGTGCCCCTCAACAATTATAACATAACAGTTAACAAGGAGAAGCCCTCTATTCAAATACTACAATTCTCTGTGACTACTTTAGCAGGGAGCACAAGAGATCATGTCCAAAATTCATTGACATGCCCAAACACACTTGGGTGTTACACACTTTATAGAGGTTTCGACAAAACTTATTTTCCTATACTCTGTGGGGAAGAGAAAATCAATTGATTCGCATTCTTCCATTTCTCTAGAGTTTCATGGAATTCATCGTCACAAGTTCATACCTTAAATTCATTTTCAGAATGATATTCTGAGTTCAGATCCTTTTAATTCATGAGATTTTCATTCAAGTGCATTATTTTCTTCTTAGTGCCTTAGTGCTTGCATGAAAACAATTTTAAAGCTTTTTTTTTTTGAGGTAAACAATTTCGTATTGTCTAATATCTTGAATTGCCTTATAAAACTAGTTTCTGATCTTAGTAGAGACTATCTCTTAATACATCTTATTTCTAAGATATTAAATTAATAAATAGTTGACATTGAGCAAGTTAATCACGTGCTACCGAATGCAGATCTGACGATGAACAAATACTAACAGAATTTAAAAAAGGATGTCTATTTCGTAGTAGTATAGTACATGTAGATATGAACGCATACCACGTGAACTGGATTAGTGACTTTCCACTCTGCAACTCCAACCCGAATGTAGGTATTTCTACTTGCATAAAGACCTGTGATGCAGGACCATAATAAGACAAATTGGCATAGACAAAATAGTAGAACAGAAAAAGGAAGAGTAAAATCATGTAAATCTCTTGTAAGCATGATATTGCAGCCACTTTAAGAATATTATTTTTAGTCTTGTGCAGTGGAGAGGGAAATTTCCATACAATCTAGAAGAGAATCACACCTTTAAATACGATAAATTTCCGTACAGCATTTGATTCAACTAGAGTAAAAAACTTAACCATCACGGGTCACCAATCAATATGAGGATCAGGAAATAAGGTTATGAAATAAGAGATAGCTGTGCTTACCATCAAAACGCAACCTTGGCCGTAAGAGCCACATTTTCCGCCATGAGCCATCATATTTTGATTGAAGTATCTTATAGTTTTCAACCACTCCAGAGAGCTTCATAAAAAGGCACCATAATCAGAAATTAGACTTATTAGCAGTAAAAGATCCATATTCAAAACAACCAATGACCTTACCTGCCAACCCTTCAAGCATGCATTGCGCCAAAATACAGGGTTACGAATTGTATACCGCCATTTTCGACATACGCACGATGCTTTTCCCATATCGTATGGAGTCATTCGAGCAAAGACCTGTAAAATGTATTCAATTAATCTCCCTTTGAGAGATTGTTCGAGTATAAACTATAAACCTTTCCGTGCATAAATTTTTACACATCTAATTTGTCCAAAAAACTACTTACAGGCCTAAATAATTGTTTATCCATATTCTGGTTCCACAGTTTCTGTTCTCAAAGCCGTTGGAACTTGGAACCAACGATAATGCACCAAATACAGTCAATAAGTTGTGCGAGAGAGAGAGAAAGATGATTTTTTTTTTTAACTTAATATGGTAAAAATGATGCCTTCTTTTAAGTTTCAAGTGCACGAAGAGCTTTGTTAATGTCTTCTAACGTTGTTTCATAAAATGACCAAACAGACCCACACCAAATATCGCACATGAGTTATCTGAAGTAAGAGCATGCAACGCAAACAAACTAACTACTCCCACACATTGTAACTAGCCTCACACCATATCAAAAAGTCATGACCAAATAGTGCAGTCATATACATCATGTGAAATACAATACCTCAAAGAGCAGCTCATCTGGTAAACAACGATGTAAAAGAGAAGAATCAACATGAGGCTTTCTACTTGCACTTCCAAAAGGCGCAACAGGTCTCACATTAACCCCGTAAAGATCTTTAACCAAAACAAGAAAAACAATAAATGAATATGACCAAACAAAGAACTTAGACTCGGCAAAAAATTCAATAGTACTTCAATAGTAAATAACCATGGTAGCAGCATTGTACATACCAAGCCATGGCCTTCTTGTAACAAAGTAGTTAACAGTCTTCAACCTCAAAACCGATTCCAACTCAGAAGGGACCGTTAAAGCAAAATCTACAAACAATAAAATGAAGATACACTTCAACATCAAACACGGATCATCATTTTACAACCGTCTCCGAGAGAATTTGAACTGTGTCACAAGGTCGTACTAACAATGAGCTGACAGCTTATGGACATAAAAATATAACATGCTCAAAGTTAATTACTCTTGACAGAAAAAATATAATTCAGAGCATGAAATGATCTCAAATGCATATTCAGCTGAAAGCACCGGTCTCAAAATTATTAATTTAGCAAAAATTTAAAACCCATACTAAAATTGAAAATAATAGACACCAAAATCTAAAATTTTAAAGATTTGAATAACAATTACCGCAACAATAGATGGAAAATTGAAAATCTAAAACATTGAAGAAGGTGCGGATCGAAGTGGTGAGAGGAAATTGAAATATACCTGAACCTGAGGCCATGAGTGAAACGAAATTGAGGTGAAAGGAATGAAATGATTCAGAATCACGGTATCTATTGAAAATTGAAAAATAGAACCGACTTTGTCAAAACGACGACGTATCAACGTTAGAGACCAGAGGTTTGGTTTCGCGGAATTATGAAATCTGACATGCACATGCCACACACACGGTTGTAATCCGAAAACATTGGGTACCGTACTGCCTTTTTTATGTAACATAAGTAAAAATAAAAGACAAAGTTCGCTAATTACGTCCAGATACATTACATTACATTAATGGACTGAATAACCTTCACAAACTATTTTTTTTTTTTTTTACCAACGTACATAAATTTTTTATAATAAACAAACGTACATAATTTTGTTAAGAAATGAATTTACGGATTTACTCATATCAGCTTATTTCTTCACGTTTACCTTTACCCACTTACCATATTTTATCGCAGCCAGAAACGATATTTGAAAAATTATCTGATGACTTTCTATTTCATATTTATATTGTATTTTTATTTTCTCTCGATTTTTGTATTAATATTTAAAAAAAATTATATATTTTGGTTGTCCAACTAGTTATTTCAACAAGGTTCTTCAAATAACTTTCCTTGTCTTTTTTCCATGATAGCGTTGCATACCGAGTTGTCTTTTTGTCTAAGGGGAAGTTGTCAAATACTACTAGTAATTTACATCTACTTATCGCTGCCATTAAGGAAGACTTTCCGATGAAGCTACAGTCTGTGTTACAACCATAGACTTAACAATTTTTTTTTTAATTCAATGGCCCAGATCTTGCACCTTCTACCTCTTAATAACCTTTTGAAATTGAACATAAAACAAAATAGAGACCCTTAATGTTTAATTGATCAGTCTTTGCTTCTTCCAGCTAACTTGATTTTTCAGTGCTCTCAGTTAACACACGACGAATGCAGAATTTCATTCACTGTTTCTTGACCAAGTGACGAACTTATGGCCAAAAGATTTGCAAGGATCACACCTTGCTAATTTCCTTCACTGCCAAGAATGGTTTTCTTTTGGCATATTGCAGTGAATCTAGTTGTAGAAGAAAGTGGAGCATGGTATTGGTAGCTTCGAGTTCCACTAACGCAAACATTTTCAGCTAACCCACCGATCCTATCAATTAACCCCCAATGTATTCAAATCATCTGAAAGTCATAGAAACTAGACTAAATGAATTAGTCTGACTAATGTGAGGTTGAGACACTATTTTCCATTTCAAAATTTCATACCACAATTTTTTATTATTTCAGTTTTTTAATTTTATTTTGTATTGGGATACAATACAACTCAACTCTTGGTATTTCCCTCATATATCATATATGAACTTTATCTAACAAGGCAAGAGTTACCCCACCAATTACCTACCACCAAAAGTTAAAAGATAATACACGGTGCACACGACCCAAAACAATCCAATTCCAATTCTAATGACCAATAAGTTACAATTACAAATATGGGATGAGATGGCTCTTAGTTTACCTTTACTACTTTCACCGATCATTGTTCCTCTCACATTTCTCAGATCAACCATCACCAGGTATTTTATTTTTCTCTCCCAAATCTTATTGTTTCACTTACTTATCGATCCTAAACAAACCTCTTTTTTTTTTTTTTTTTTTGCAATGTTTAATATTGATAAACAAACTCTTTTTGAAATTTATAACACAAACTAGGCTTTTAGACAGGCTAATAGGTCAGACCAAACTTTTAAAAAGGTCATGTCAAACTTAAAATAAAGTCTTTGACATGTAAAAGGTCAAGACTTAAACTTTGGTTTTTTCAATTAGACCTAACTTATTTAACCAAAGTACGACTCGACCCAGCTCATTCCTACCCCTACCTCCAATAAACCCGCTATATTTTAAGGTCCCCTTTATTGAGTTAGATTATTTTCACTCAGCCCACTGTATTTATATTTTTATTTATTCATGGGTCTTTTGTGAAATATTCCGAAGCTCATAGAGTATTATTTTTGCAAGAAAAAAATATACCAGGAGTATTATTTTTGCAAGAAAAATAAAACACAATTAGAAACATTTATAAAAAAACAAAAAAAAAACTTATAATAATTAATTATTTTCAAATATTTTTTTATTAATTGAAAATATAAATCATAACCACCATCGCCGTAGCGCCGCCCTAGACCCCGTGCACCGTGGTTATGTCACTGCAGACCCGACATGGGGTTGTCGAACCGCATGCAGAACTTAGTGTTCCAGCGTTGATCACTCCCAGCAAAAAAAAAATCAAATAAAATAATTTGAGAAAAAATTAACAAAAAAGTTGGGCCTTTCGGGTCAGCTTTAAATTAGGGTGCTTTAGATTTTTTTTTTTACTATTATTTTTCGCACTCCATGACATTCTTAAGCACCCTATAAAATTTCTAAAAATGCCTATGGATTTTCGGATTATAAAATTCGAAAACATCCAAATTGAGTTTGAATTTTATAATATGAAATATGCTTATGTATAATCAAAGTAAACACAAAGTAAAAATGATAAAAAACATGTCAAGTAGAATCATAAAAATACAAAACTACCATCAAAAAATTCTAAAAATCAAATAAAATTAATGCATATTTTTTCGAATTTTTGGAGAATATAAAAAATTAAAAATAATAATTAAAATGGGTCTAAATGAGGAAATTTTGGATTTTGAGGGACAGAGTCCCGTAAGAAGTTTCTTCTACGAGAGTCTTGATACTTGATTTTTTTCTGATTTTCTTGGGAAGTTTCGGAGCAATCTGATCAAATACCCCGAAAATCGGATTTTTGACTAAGAACAGCTAATAATGACCTAAAATAGAAGGATGAGAGATAGGAAGATTAATATGGTCCTTAAACTAGTTATCCATGTTACAAACAAACTCAAAATTTGTGCTAATACAGTTCGGATTATATAATCCGAAAAGTTTTTTACCCTGAAAAATGATGTTTAGTGGGTGTTCGGTTTCTATAATCAGAAAAAAAAAAAAAAAAAAAAAACTCGCCCTATTTGTTTAGTTTTTCGGATTATAAAATCCGAATTTGTGAAAAACTCGTTTTTTCACCCCATAGCAAAAGAAAAAACTCAGTTCGGATTCTAAAAT
>Ga0228710_1005435_pt1 | contig 19785 bp, 14 predicted proteins | sample MedpolnodulmetaG_FD_177995 | JGI IMG/M metagenome (GOLD analysis project Ga0228710, IMG submission 177995) | Root nodule microbial communities from Medicago polymorpha collected in Santa Monica, California, United States - pink nodules | ecosystem: Host-associated > Plants > Roots > Nodule... | reverse complement strand
CAACAAAAAGAGTTTAGTTACTCATTGTCATGGTAACCTTACAAGGAGAAAAGAAGAGATGGAATGGAACCAAGCCATGATGTCTCAATGATCTTGTGTCTTCCTTCAATCCTTGTGCTCCTTGCTCTTTAGGTCTTTCCCATGTTTCTCTCCTAAAGTGGCCTTTACTAATCTGGTATCCTATATGATCTCCTCCTCCTGCTCTAATGTGAATGAAGCCCTTTTATATTTTTTATGTCTCAACTCTCCTCGCGAGTAGGTGTGCTCGCCATGGCGAGTTGTGCTCGCTCTGCACTCGCCAAGGCGCATGGGAGGCGAGTGACTATGCCTTCCTGCCTTTGCTAGCTTTTGCTACTCGCCATTGCGAGTTGGAGGCGAGTAACTTCAACTTTCTGCCTCAGCTCGCCTTTGCGCTCGTCGCGGCGAGTTGACCTTTGCATTTCTTCATGTTTTCTTGCTTCTAAAGTGTCCAGGCGTGCATTTTCCTACAAAGAGTTTGCATTAGATGTGAAAAGCATAATTGAATGATTCTTCAGTATTTGTGAGCTTTTTGCTGGATAACTTGCAAACCAAGTAATCAAAGTGCCTAAAATATATAGTCTATTTAACTCGTTTTTGACACATATCAGCGGCCACGCTCCTCAGCAACTGACCTCTCAACAACAGCACTACCTTCAAGTTGGGAGACCTTGGCAGCCAGAGCATCCCGCTCCTTTACCGACACATCCTTCCGGACCTCACCTCCTTTGAAGCGTTGTTCAAGGTTGTTGCGACCTCCAGAGCCTTCATAGCAGCATTAACTCCCTCTGTTATTGCCTTACTCTGGCCAGCAGGCACTAGATCATGAATAACCTTCAGTTCAGGGTCATCCAAGAAAAGGGTCAAATGAGAGCTGCAACGGTCTAGCTCAGGCCATACTCTTGGGAGCTGAAGAAGATCCCCACCTTCGGAACGAAGAGGAACAACCCTGATAGGCGTGACCGGCCCCTTGGAAGATGCCTCTATCTTCCTCCTTTTTGCGGGCTCCTGCATCCTTTCCTCGAAACCGTCCTCCCCTTCCAAGTCCACCACTGGACTAGAGGTTGAGCCCGGACCGGATCCTACTAAGAGGTGGCTCACAAACTGAACATTTTTACACCGTTTCTTAGCGGCGACCTTTTTGCTCATTTCATTCACGAGCTCCTGTAGATCTTTCATCTTTCTTGCAAAACACAAAGTATGGAAAGAACAGATCATTTATGAAAGATTACGCATAGAAAGAAACTGAAAGAAACAAGAACAAGAGTGCGAGCTACCAAGGCAATCATCTGGGTCTTGAGACACCACTAACTCATGGGTATTGATGAAGCGGCGCTCTATTACTTGTGTCCCGTCCGCATTCATCAATGGGTTCCCCCATTTATCAGTTTTTATCCTTCGCGAGAAAGACTGAATAAACGCCTAGAGTTTCTGGTGGGCGTCTATCTCCTCCGTCAAACTAGGAATAGTTCGACAAAAATCTTTAGGTTCAAAGCCAAAGTGATCTTTATTCCAATCCAGGGGAAAGAGGGGAGTCGAACTTGGACTCCATCCTTCGACGCCTCCGACAGACTATTCAAAGCCGTTTCACTTTTCGGTCTCACCAAGAAGAAACGCTTTTTGAAACTCCGTACTTTCCCCACAAATATATCAAACATCTTCTTGGTTTGACGGAAGGAAACCCAGTCAGCACCCCGTTGAATGTTGAAGATCGTGAAGAAGACGTTCTTGAAAGGGGGAATTCTCAGATACTGGCACACCAATTCAAACGCCCTCATAAAAATGCAAGAATTGGGATGGATCTGAGAAGGAGACAGTTTGGTCCAGCGGAACACTTCTCTTTGAAAATTGGAGAAAGGAAGTTTGAAACCCATGTCTTTAAAAACCACATCATACATGGGAAAGACACGGTTCTCATACGCCGAACACACTCTATCGGGTGTGCTCGGGAGTACAACCTCCCAATCTTCGATTCTACCGACAGAACTAAAAGGGATTTCTCCCGTTCCACCCAAAGCAAATGACGAATCCGTCTCCAGAGGTTCATCCCCGAACCAAGAAAGAGAAGGCGATGGAAAACTTGAAAGAGCAAGGAAAAAGTGAATCTAACATTCAGATCCACCCTTCCTTCACCCATCAGATCGACCACGATGAGGAAGGGATCAAACATCACTGCTAAAACCAGAGCAATATCACGAAAGGGTCACCGCCTTCATGGTATTTCCTTACAGACGAAATGGGAAAAACCAACGGCAGAACTACGGTCCAATCCGGTACAATCCTTTACAGAGTCACGCGGTTACAATCTGGTACAATCCTTTCAAACCTTTTAGAGTCACGCGGTTACAATCCGGTACAATCCTTTACATGCAACTCTCCACTCAAATGGCAAACCCACGGTCCAGATCAAGTCTAGCCACCCATCCAAGGGTTCTGATTAATGGTAGCAGTTCTTCGAACGTCAGGATTAAATCAACGGTTATGATGACACCTTGGAAACACAAACCAAGAACACTCTTCAGGCACTAGGTACTCGAGTACCATGATAGCCTTTACACGTGTCACTCGGAAACCAAAGGTCATGTCTCCTCAATCTTTCCCTCGAGACATGGGCATTAATTGCAGATTGACAATCGACCAACTTCGTGACGAGGGAATCTTTCCATCTGACCAAAGTCAAACGAGCATCCATATGCCGAACACAAATCATTCAACTGCCAAACCTGTCTGGCTATAAAACATATTATGCTAAGAGTATGGCAAAGAGCGTTCCTTCACACGCCCGCCCTATTCTCACAGTAATATAGCTACCCAAGTCAACCGATTCTCAAAATCTGAGGCATTTGCATGCATCTCATCAGCTCGACCCAGTCTTTATTGGAGAACTTGCAAAGCAATTTCGTTGGAACCAACGGTCTCTATCACGAAATGCCGAGGAAGCTTAAAAACGTAGAGACGAGCACAATTCTCTCCTTATTCACTTGCTGAATACAAGAGTAATCCCCCTTTTTTTGGCCGCCTACGAGCAGTAAATCCTGCCCGCCCTTAAGTCATCACTCTTCATCAAGAGCAACGACTTGTGGGGCTACTGTTCTGGATCGATCAAAAGGGTCTTAGGCCCATTTACTTAGGCCCAATACAATCCAAGTCCAAACACCACATTGGCAATATTATTTACGACATACCCCTTCTCCGCGAGGGGGGTGCACGGAGCAAGCGAGACCGGTTCAAACGAGCCACAACGTCTCTTAGCACGTTCCCGCAATTATTTCTCTGGCAGTTACACTTCCAACGATTTCGTAACCGCCGGATCCAGGTGTGCCATTACAATGGCTCTGCAGCCATCCACCTCTATATATAGGGGACTATTAACAGTCCCCAAGGTAGAATCTTTTCTTCTAAACCCTCATTCTCTGATCTCTACTTACTTGAGCGTCAGAGTGTCTGCAGGTACACCCCCCGCCGTTCCAAGAAGCACTCTTGACGCATTCTACCACCACTCAAACCACCGTATTTAAAGCACCGGCAGTCACCTTTTGATCAGGTACGATCAGAAAGATCTGCCATTTTTAATGTTGCATGTTTAACTTGGTAGTTGAAAAACTTGGAGAAGCAGTATCCTGAATTTATTTATCATGGTTGTGTTGGAATACCCCAAAGACTATGAGGTCTTCAAGAATTAATCCAAAGTCGCAACTTATTAGTTGCAAACCTTTATTACAACCAATTCAAATTTGTTAAACACTCTTTTGCCACTGAGCTTTAAAACCTTTTTATTATTTTGTTTATGGAGAATGTTAAACCGTGCCCTCAAAGCATTGATTAAGCAATCAAAATAAGTAATTTTTTATATAGAAAAAATAGTGTAATTAGTACTTAATCAAAAGTCAAAACTTATATTTTCAAGACAAATTTTCTATTTATAGTTTCCTTAATCATTGCCCTGAAGACATTGGTTAGCAAGGCCCTTTGTTTATTTATTGAACTTTACTTTTATTGTTGAAACATTTATTGATTTTTTTTTGTATGCAAACAAGTTGTTTGATTGGAAATAAGTTGATAGCAACTCCACAATCTTTGTGGGTTCGATCTCTTTATACTATAACTTGAACAGTGTGTACATGGACTAAACTCTGTTCATTTGGCACCTCAACACACAACACGTCAGATGCATCTAATACGAACCTCTAAAAAATGGTTCTGAGATTGACCTTATCATTTTTAGTGAAAAATGTATTTGATAACATTAAAAAGGCTTAAAAGCAGTTTTCGCCCCCTAACTTTCATGAAGTTGTGATTTTGGTCCCCTAAGAAGAAAAAAAACTACAAAACTGTTCCCTAAGTTTTGCAACTGTAGTGATTTTGTCCCCCAAGGTAAAAAATAAAAATAAAAATAACATGTGGCACCTCACTTAGGGTGCCACGTCAGTGTAGACCGAGTCAAAATTGGCATTGGGGGTCAAAACTACCACAGGTGCAAAATTTAAGGGACGGTTTTGTAGTTTTTTTCTCGGGGGGCCAAAATCGCAACTTTGGAAAAGTTAGAGGGCTAAAACTGCTATTAAGTCTATTAAAAAATGTAAAATAGATATAATATTTTACTTCTCAATAATTATTTTATTAAAAAGTACTCAAATAAGTAAGGTGCATCTTTGAACCAAGTCCATCCCATTAATTAGATAATACATTAATTAAAAATTAAAAATAATATTACATTCTAAATAGAATATGACAGTTTCACAGTTATTTTATCTTAACTCTAAAGATTAATCTTTAAAGTTGCATACAAAGAATACTCAATTCACGCAAAAAATTGAATATGACTTAATTTGAATTTGGCATAAGACCATATAATTGGTCCATAATAAGCACAAAATACACTAGATTGAGCATGACATACCGAGCATAATCCCAATCTCAGTGAAAGTCCACACACATCAAAAACTACACATTCAGCCGTATGTTACCTGCCTACACCCGTCACGAAAATTGTTTTTGATCAGTAAAAAAGTAAAAAGGAGATTACTCCAAAAGTTATCACCAATGGTTAAACAAATATTAGTACTCATCATAATATAAAGGGTTAAATATGTTTTTGACCCCTACATTTTGCCCTTCTTTGACAAATAGTTCTTACATTTCAATAAATGTTTTTAAAATCCCTAAATTTTTTCTCCATTAGCACAAATGTTTTTAAAAACATTTATTGAAATGTAAGGACTATTTATCAAAGGAGGACAAAATGTGAGACCAAAAACATATTAAACCCTAATATAAATATGAAAGAGATAATTATCTAAAAATTGTCATATACTTGTATAAACATCATTTCTCCTTTAATTATGCGACCTTAAACAGTCACATGACCTTATATTCACCGAAGGGACAACTTTAGTGATCCTTTCTAATTCTAAACTACCCCAAAACCGTCCATGTTGAAAGCATCCATTCATTCTTATTTTTTATATTATAATATCACGACCTTATCAAGCACAATGTACATGCACGAGGGTGGACTATATTAATGAAACGAGTTTAATTTTGATTTATACTCCATCAGTCTTTTATTATATGATGCTCAACAAACGTAACGAGATTTTAAAAAAGTGATTGCAGTAATTAATTTATCAGAAAAGTTTTTGGTGCAAACCCACTATCCCCGCGTGCAACTACGGAGATTAATCTCTCGAGCATTGTGGAACTTAAATGAGCGACAACTTCTCCTGAAAGTTTTAACACTGCTGCATATTTAAGATTGGATTCGAACTCAAGACTATCTTTAAGTTAGAAGAAACCTGTTTCATCTCATCTAAGCGTTGTTAGATATTGTTGTAAGACAATTATTATACTACGTGAAATTTTGAAAATATCTTATAATTAGGGATAAAAAGAATAGTATTTCAAATCAATTACAAATAATTTTTCTATAAAGAAAAACACATTTTTTTATAAGAAGAAATCGGGAGGGAATTTAGACGATGTCTTCTAAAACTTTTACGACCGAGTTAACACTTTGTAAACGAAGAAGAAACTCACATACAATGTTAGTTTCTAAAGCATCTTCACAATTTTTTTTTTTTATTTTATATAATTGAACATTATTGTGTAATGTAAAACTTAAGAATATCCTTTAATATTCAGGCCCACAAGTTACCTCATATACACCAAATTTATTCGACTCTTCAAAATTGTTCTAATCACGCCAAATCTTGTTGATCGATATATGGGAATCTTGGATGAAAGGTATTAGTTTGGGGAAATCTGACCGAATAGTTTTAGATGCTGCTACTTACTTACGCATATAAAAAGATAATATAAACAAGAGAGAATATACCAGTACATTCATTATAGTTAACTCATGATTTTATAAAATTATTAATATGCTTCCTTTGTCCTCGAATATTCGAATGTGGACCATAACCCGTTGGTGAGTTAGATGGCAATATTCATTATATTGCTTTGTTTTCTTCAGTAGATAGGGTAGACAATAAACTATCCACAGAAGGCTCTAATTGCAGCTTCTGTCCTCTCTTTTTCTCTTTCCATATGATCCACTTTATATTTCTTTCGTCTCTAATTATAAGATTATTTAAAAAATAATAGTTATCCCTAAATGAGATTCAATATAAATAATTAATAGTATTTATTATGTTTGTTTTTTCTAACAAGCAAAAATGGTATATATTAATACTGACAAACAATCTCTTCAGCACAAGGTGTACTAAAGAGACCACAAAGAATTTACAAAGTCAGCACCTGAATACATATACAAATCAGTCGATGCCCAAACAAACAAGCGGGCTCGACCACCACATATGAGTCTAAAAAACAAAACGGACTTTCTTAGCCTTAAACCACCATAAAAAATTTGACTTGACTTTCTTTAATAATTGAAACATAGTATTTTCTTTATGCTTAAATAACATGTTGTTACGTTCATTCCACACAATCCAAGCACACAGTAACCAAACCAACTGAAGAAAGGACCGCCACAATTTCAGACCACCTATATAATAAATGAACTGCTAAAAATGATTTGTAATCACCTGAGAATCCACACCATCAAAACCGGTCCACGATCGCACTAGCTAGCTGCCACAGAATACCAAAAGTGCTACATGAGAGGAACATGTGTTGAACGTCCTCCTCGTGACCGCGCCCAACCACACAAAATTGATCTATTGTAGAAATGATACCGCGCTTCGCCAAATTCGCCTTAGTTAGTAAACAACCACGAAGCAACCGCCACGTAAAAATGGGGACCTTCTACGAAACCCGTTTGTGTCAAATAGAATCTAAGCCTGAACATAAAGACGGGTGCTCTGGATATTATCAATTTATCTTGAAATATGAATAGTAACATTAAATACACCTATATCAATAACAACGTTCTTTTTAAAGTTTTCTATAATAAAGGAGGGAGTATTAAATTAATTAATATTTGATTGATCCATGTCGGTTGGTTGATTTCAAACTATTGAAAATTTTGGAAATAATATAACCTCATTACTATCACATCATACAAAAATAACCCAATTACTCCTGCCAATAATGCAAGTGCCAAGGCATTATTACCATAATAAAAAGGATTTATTTTATTAATATTCCATAATAATACTCCATTGTCATTTTAATAAAATAAATCCTGCCACTAAAATAACCCAACCAAACACGATATTTTTTCATTAGGAAAACACAATTGGCTTTACAGAAGACTTGGAATCTAAGAGCTTTACAATGACTTCACTTTTAAAAATAAAAATTGACAATACAAAAGTTACAAATAAAATCGAAATTCAACATTTTATATACTTTTTTAGAAAGGAAAAAGAAAATTATGCATAGGAAGAGATGGTGACTAATTGTTACCAAACGATATCTGAATCTACTCAGCAAACCTATCGATCAAGTAAAATTTTCAAAGTTGAATCCATTAATTTAGGAACCCTTTGAAGCTACAAGGGTCATGAAAATCTTTTCAACAATGACACTTAATGACTTTGCAAAATTACTTCCAGTTAATTTTTGGTCAGAGTATATTAGTTTATTCCATTCAAAGTCTAGGTAAATTAACCCCAAAATGTATTTCACCCGGTTTTCTCTAATATGCACAAACAATTAAGTTCTGCATCATGTATAAGTTTGTTTTCTACTATTGAATCAATAAATCATTAATATCATTTTTTTTTTTACAAATATATCATATTACATTTTGATTCAATGGTAAAACTTATTGATGGAAACAAATTTGGGTATGCTCAATCAGTGACGGATCCAAGATTTTTGAAAAGTGGGGGCACTATATATAAAAATTTATAGCATTAGTAATTGTCCTATACGATTATTCATATTATGGAAAGATTGAATGATTTTCTCATTTTCAATATCAATAAAAAAAACATTTCTCTGTATAAATAACTAAACAATCATTTAACCAGTCATCCCTAATTATTATTTTTTTGAAGAGGCTAAAATGGAATATATTATCAAGAAAAGTGTCTTCCCTAGCACAAGATGTACTAAGGAGAAGAAATAAGAAAAGAAATAATATTTACAAAGGGAACATGTACAATATTAAAAATAGGAAAAGAAATAACACTAGCCTATGTCCAGAATGGCAAACGGACTAAGCCACCACCCATGGTAATTGAAGAAAGAGAAACAAATTTCGGTTTCAACCACGTAAAAGCAAGAGACTTAATCTTGTCTACCACCTGAGTAACCGAACAGTCTTTATCATTAAACTGCCTGTTATTTCTTTTCTTCCAAATTTCTCACACCGTAACGAACCAGATGACCTGAATAATTGAGCAGCGCACCTTGGAAATACCACTGATGAAACTAAATTGATCAAAATGGTCCGGCACATAAAACGGAACAACCGCTGATATACCAATCCACCTATAGATAAATGATTTGATGATTCCATTGACCCACACCCTGAGACACACACCGTGGAGGCGTGATCAATAACACCACGACGATGAAGATTGTCCTTAGTAGGCAACCTATCACGGAACAACCTCCAAGCAAAGAGCACAACCTTTAAAGGGACATCTTTATGCCACAAAGAAGAAACAACCACCGGTAAATCAATCGGTGGTTGAGAAGTTAGGACTTTACAAACACTTCGGACAGAGAAAGCATGGGTTGGTTCAAATGTCCAAAGTCATCTGTCAACCTAATCAACCTGCAAAGATACATTATGAAGAAGTAACGTAAGTTCCCCCATCAAATCCTCCTCCCACGCAAATAGCCTCCGCCTCCATCTCCACGCCTTACTATCAACACCCCAACCTAACTAAGACATATCATACACTGAAATCTCCCTATCTAATGACAAGCCAAATAACTTGCTAAACCTAACACAAAACACCACCCCACCAATCCAGACATGCACCCAAAAAAGCGTACTCCTACCATGTTGGGTATTTTGTATTGGCTGCATTATTGCTAAAACAAATATCCTTGTTGTGTAAGTTGGAACCAATGTTCCAACATGTGGTTAGGCATCTCTGTAAGATGTTGGATACAATGTTCCAACATCCTGGCACGGTTCAGTGTGCCTGGGTTCATGCCTTTTTGTACGCGCGCCCTTTATTGTTTAAGGAAACAATATTTCCTTATCTTATTGACCAAGAAACGCACATATCTTTACGAAAATCAGATGTGGAATATTTCTAAAGTAATATTTTTATTTTAGGAAATATTTGTTATTCGTTGGAACGATCCTATAAATGTTCCGACATTTTAGGACTTTCCATATTCGTTTCTGATTCTTATTTTGCAGATTAGTTGAACCGGTCTGCTTTGTGCTGAAGCCCAACAAGAATATTTAGCCCAAGCTGCTTCAGTATATAAGGGAGACTTCAAGACCTAATTGATCATTCAAGCCGTCATACTAAAAAGTTTAGATTTTTAGGGTTTTGAGTCTACATGTGCTATACTCTTGTATCATTTGTGATGCAAGATTAGAACCTTTTGTGAGCCTTTCTTGTATCGTTTGTGATACTTGTTTAGGACTGTGTGTGTGAGTTTGATACTCTTGTGTACTACACTGAAGTTGTGAAACAAGGTGTTAGTTGTTTATGTTTGAAGGTAACTTCATCCTTGAGTTTGTGTTTAGGTCTGATAGGTCACAGGGGCTGTGACTGACCATTAGGATAGTGAGATGGGATCTCAGATCTAGGAGTTCCTAGGTTGAAATCAGTACGGGTAGGTCCTAGGTCTTTAGTGTAAACGAGGAGTTTGCTGAGAGTTATAGAACAAGGACTACACTAGTGGATTTACTTCCTGGCTTGGCAGCCCCTAGAGTAGGTGTGTTTGTCACCGAACTAGGTCAACAAACTCACTGTGTTCTTTACTTTCTTGTCGTTTATTTTTCTTGTTTTTTATTTCTGTTTGTCGCGTGATGTTGGAGCATTGAACTGAACATTGCAAACGTTAAAACATCATACAAAACATATTAAAACAAGTGTGCTAGAATTTCAATTGGCATCAGAGCAGGCACCCTGCCTGTTTTAGGGTGAGCTCCTGGGAAGTTTCATTATAGCACTATGGACAAGGAAGGTGGATTTGTAAACAGACCCCCTCTATTGGATGACTCAAACTATGACTACTGGAAGTCTCGCATGAGTGCTTTTCTCAAATCCATTGACAGCAAAACCTGGAAGCACTTCTGAAAGGTTGGGAACATCCTGTGGCACTTGATGCTGATGGTAACAGGACTGATGTTTTGAAACCAGAAGAAGAATGGACTGCTACTGATGATGAACTGGCTCTTGGAAACTCCAAAGTATTGAATGATCTGTTCAATAGTGTAGACAAGAACATATTCAGATTGATCAAACAATGCATTGTGGCTAAGGATGCTTGGGAGATTCTCAAAACTGCACATGAAGGTACTACCAAAGTAAAAAGTGCTAAAATCCAACTTCTTACTACTAAAGTTGAGAATCTAAAAATGTTGGAAGCTGAGAGCATTCAGGACTATCACTTGAATATCCTAGATATTGCAAATTCTTTTTAGTCTCTTGGAGAAAAAATTTCTGATGAAAAACTTGTTAGAAAAATTCTCAGATCTCAACCTAAGAGGTTTGACATGAAAGTAACTGCTATTGAGGAGGCTCAAGATTTATCTAGTTTAAAGGTTGATGAATTGATAGGGTCCCTGCAAAACTTTGAAATAATTGTCAACAGCAAGACTGATAAGAAGGGGAAGGGTATTGCCTTTACTTCTAGTTTGGATTTTGATGAGACACAAGGAAATCATGAAGATGATGAAGATATATCAGAGTCACTAACACTTCTTGGGAAACAGTTCAAGAAGATTTTCAGACGGTTTGACAGAAGGTCCAGGCCAAACGGTCAGAACATCAGACCCGACATTGACAATTAACCTAGTAAAGAGAAAATGGTAAGGTCTGATGAAATGAACTCTCATTACAATGGAGTTCAATGTCATTAATGTGAAGGATATAGGCATATCAGAACAAAATGTGCTACTTTTCTAAAGAAACAAAAGAAGAGTTTAGTTGTGTCTTGGTCAGATGGAGATGACTCAGATGATGAGGTGAAAGTTGAATCTGCAAATCATGTCTCTGCCTTAACTGGTAGAATTATGTCAGACTAAGAGTCTTGTGAAGACGATATGACTTATGATGAGCTTGCTATATCCTACTATGACCTGATGGCTAAAAATACTGAATTAACCCAAAAGGTTAAGGAACAGGTGAAAGAGATTGCCCAACTGCAGGATGAGAGGTTTGAGAATCTAGCTCATATCTCAGAACTCAATGATGAGTTATCAAGATTGAACTCTCAACTCGAGCAGGTGAAGGAACAGGCTAGAATGATGATCGCAGACTCAATGTTTAAACATCCAGAGGAACATCAGACCAAGAAGAAATCAAAGTCTTGGGTTTGTGATCACTGTAAAGGGAAGGGTCACATTAGACCTTACTGCTTCAAGTTGCATGGTGAGTCAAAGCAATTTCAGCATAAACCCTACAAGAAAGGATGGAACCCAGAAGTGTCTACACTGGGTTAATTGCTCACACATCTCTCAGAGCATCATCTAAAAAGGACTGGTATTTTGATAGTGGTTGTTCAAGACATATGACTAGGGTAGATAAATATCTAGAAGATGTAAGACCTTATGTTACCAGTTATGTTACTTTTGGTGATGGAGCTAAAGGAAAGATTGTAGGAATTGGAAACCTGATTAAACATGGTTTGCCAAGACCTGATGATGTGTTGCTAGTTTAAGGATTAACTACCAATTTAATTAGCATAAGTCAGCTGTGTGATCTATGACTGCAAGTAAACTTTACCAAGCCTGAGTATCAGATTTCAGATGAAAAAGGAGAAGTACTTATGAGAGGCACAAGGTCCAAGGACAATTGATATCTTTGGGTATCTCAAGAAGAGTTATTTATCTCAACCTGTCTTTTGAGCAAAGAAGAAGAGATCAAACTGTGGCATCAAAGGTTGGGACATCTACATCTGAAAGGGATGAAGAAAGCCTTATCATCAGAAGCTATCAGAGGTCTACCTGATCTAAAGATTGTTGAAGGCAGCATATGTGGTGAATGTCAGATTGGCAAACAGACAAGGATGTCCCATCCAAGGTTGGAACATCAAGCAACCTCTAAAGTTCTTGAACTTCTGCACATGGATCTGATGGGACCTATGCAAGTTAAGAGCATTGGTGGAAAAATGTATGTTCTTGTTGTTGTTGATGACTTCTCAAGATTCACTTTGGTGAACTTTATTAGAGAAAAATCAGATATTTTTGATGTGTTTAAAGATCTGTGCACACAACTGCAAAGAGAAAAGGACTATGGCATTGTGAGAATTAGGAGTGATCATGGAACTGAATTTGAGAATGTTAGATTTGATGAATATTGCACAGGTGAAGGAATCAAACATGAATTTTCTTCTCCTATAACACCTCAACAAAATGGTGTTGTGGAAAGAAAGAACAAAACTCTTCAAGAATCTACCAGAGTCATGCTTCATGCTAAAAACTTACCTTATCGTTTTTGGGCTGAAGCCATAAGTAATAAAAAAGAAAAATGATTTTGAGTGTCTTGCCAAGTATCAGTGCATTCTCCATTATCATAAATGCAAAGTAGATTATATTGAATTGAGAGTGATGAAGTAATACTAATTATAGTTATAATTGAAAAAAACAATTAATATTGTATTGAAAAGTGAAATGAATCAATTATTTTAAAACATTTTTTTATACAATACCTCGGTTATTTTGGGACATAAGATGTACTTCTTTCTATCATATTTATAAGTAAAAAGAAATGTTAAGGACTTTAAATGGTAACTTTTTATGAACGTTTCTATAATAAAGTGCATTGGAAATTAAAATCTTTGATATTTTTAAATAATAATTACTTGATTTAAAATGTTTAAAGAGTGCCCTGGGGACACTCGTTAACAAGATTCGTAAGTAAAATACAATTTTTCAGATTTATTGAATAATTAATATATACCGTCACATTTATAGGCTATATACATAAGTTATTCAATAAATCTAAAAAAAAAATTACTTATAAATATGACCCAAAAAAAGTACTACCTTCAAGAATCTTTTGGCATTTTTAACTCCCGGTGGCCACTGGCTAGCAATATATCTCCAACTTCTTTGTCCTATGCAACGCAACGTCAAACGAGAAAATGAATAGACATTGTGCTCATTGCAAATATTCTGTAGGATATTCTTCCCTTTGGAATAATTAATGAGACGTTAGAATCCTATTAACCCCATCACATCAATATCATGCCAAATTTTTTTTTGGATAATCCATCTCCAAATTTACAAATCTGTTCAATTAGTTACACGTATGTTGACTAATGATGCTACAGATAAAAAACGCAAGTGAATAATTTTTATCTTTGAAATTATAGGATAGGATGAACTGATCTGATTTGTAAATTTGGGAAATACTCCCTCCATCTCATGGTATTATTTCTCCCATTTGGACAGTGTGCTAGAAAAGAAATTAATTGTGTTATTTTCAATGGTAAAATTGATTATATTTATCAAAATAAAATATTAGTTAGTTGCATGATTGGATGAAGTGAATTTTTATTTTGGTCAAGTAGCCTAGTGACTAGAGCACACATAATTTAATTGTGGAGAAGTGGAGTGTCCGGGGTTCGAACTCTGACCCCTACATATAAAATGCAATATCCATACCAACTGAGTTAAGCTCATGATGATTGGATGAAGTGAAATTTAATAAATAAGAGTATATTCATGAAAGAAAATAATAAATATTGCATTAATATTTTAAAGTGACAATAATTTTAAAAGAAAAAAATATATGAAACCGATGCAGTATAAATTTGATATAAAATGCTCTAAGGACACTTAGAAGCTATAAATTGAGTTAAAAATTTATTTTTGTGTTGAAAAGATAAAATTTGAAACTTTTATAAGGTATAAAATACATCATTTAAAAAAAAATCTATCTTTAGTTTCTAAACTTTTATCTCAAGATGACAAGTTAGCATTTCCTAAATATTAAGGATTCGATAAAATTGACAAACACTGAGACTATATTGATTTCTGAAATAAAAAAAGAAAAAGACTATATTGATTAACATTAACTAATTTATCATTTCATAAATTTGAGTAACAAATTATTCAACCAGTACAATTTCAATGTTAAAATTGTAATTTAATCGATTAGAAACCGAACAATGTTTCTAACCAAAGAAAATAGAAACCGCACAAATTGATCACCAATGTAATAAAGTTGAACATGTTGCCTAGGAAGGGCGATTTATTTACTTAACATACAAAAATGTCACTTTCATTTCACTATATTTTCACTTGTATAATTTAAGTCTCAGACAATTGGAAAAAAAGAAAAAAAGAAAATTCAGAAAAATATTACTTTTCAGCATAGGACTTTTCTTCTAAAACATAGCTACAAAAATGAATTATTTTTCAGCATCTTGAAGTTGTAGGTGTATGAGTGGAACATGATGAGGCAGGTGAGTTAGAATGAGCAACAACTCTTTCACTATGATTAGTCCTTTCTACAGAATGTGAATTCTCACTCAACTCAAATTTCTTAAACTTTGGTTTTATAACTGTGGTTGTAGATGAAGGATGTGTAGCCACAGGTGCATAAATTCCTGTTGGAGTAGTAACTGTGGTCAATTCTCCTGACACTGTTGTTTTGGTGGCTACTGCAGCATATTCTTGTGGTTGGACATAAATGTTCCCTACCAAGAACATAGGAGCTGTATGTGAATTAGAATTGTTGTGAATTATTGGGCTCCTTCTTGTGTGCAGACGAAATTTCTGTCCATATCCGAAAATTAAGAAAAGTTAGACCATAATTTTGATCATATGGTATATGCTAACATGAATTTGAACACTATGCAGACGCAATTCTGATAGTCAAGGATCTTGACCGTTAAATTAAGGTCAGACAACTTGTATCCGAGTTGCATTTTAAGCATGATTTGGTATAATCAGAATCCGCGATGTCTAATCTTCACCCACGGTAAAAATCCGTGGATTGCAGGGTTTACTAACCACATATAATCTTGGTCTGAGACATGGAAAACTAACCTGCAAATGACTTTTGACTTCATCGTTGGTGAGGCCATCGACTTTCATTAGTTCCCTGATCTGTTTCGGCGTGGCAGCTGCAACATGTCACACACAATTCACATTTAGATTTGGAACAATTGACAATATGAATGAACTAATTATGCTGATGAGTAATATATTCACTCACAATTTGAACCGCCAAGTTGTTGAAGGGCATGCAAGAAGCGTTTGTGCAATTCCTGTGACCAGCACCGACGCTGCTTCCTCTGACCTTTATCGTCTTTTTTGCTGCCGCTTTCAACAATTGGTTCTGTAGAACTTGTAGCAGGTACTTGAGGCGAACTGTTTGGTGCTTTATCACTTTCTAATGCATTATCTTTTTCAGCAGCAATTTCCTCTTTGTGAAATGGTTGAAATGCTCCACCGTTTCTCTTCACTTCTACAACATTTGTTTTCCTAGGCACTTCCTGAACAAACATTTCACACTCTCTTAGTTTCTTTTCCATTATGAAACAAACAAAAAGTTCAAAAGCAACAATTTCATTCAACGTCTCAAGCAAGCGGACAATAGGTTTGATAAATTGAGTGACGCGGAAGAAGTCCTAATCAAAAGTTTCACAGTTCAAAATCGCTAATTTACAAACGTTTGCTTATAAAATAAAAATTCATTCATTAAAACCAACTTCGGTTTTGCCATCCAGAAACGATTAGCAGTACAACTTGTTGTCCGCTTGCTTTCCAGTCCAGTGTAAATTTCTACTATCAATTAGTACAAAAAAATTCGACTTTGGTTTTGCAATTTTATACCTCTTTAGCAGATGAAGGAGTGGGATTCCACAACTGAACAGATCTTAGCCAATCAGATTTCATCTTATGTGATGAATGTTGCTCCTCATCATCATCTTCCTCATCATTTTCATCGCAATCGGGGGACAATGCCCTTTTCTTGATAGGAATAAACTCCTCAAAAACAAGACCTTCATCCGTTGATGTCTGTTCCGAACACTCCGATTGTGTTCCAAACAACTGTTGCTTACAGGTTTCAATGGCTGCATATTCACAAAACATAACATATAAAAAAAAAGTAGAAAAACACAAACCAAAAAACCAATGAAAGAAACTTTAACATGGTATAAAACAAAGGGCATATTTTTTTTTTCTTCTGGTTTGTTTTGTTTACCTTGTGTAACAAGCTCAAGAGAAAGAGGAAGGTCTCTAGGGAAAACCTGGATTTTCTTCTTCTCTTCTTCCAATGCTAAGATATAGTCACGAAATTCCATTTTATGAGAGTGCATTTTGTGGTCGAATTGCATTGAAACCATTAAAGTTTATGTGATTTTGTTGGAATATTATTGTGTTGTTGAGGGAAAACAGTTTGAGGAAGAGGGTAAGGATGAATATATAGGGTATGAATAGCGTTTTGTCGCAGCACATAAAAACGGATCCACCAATGAAGAATATGGGATCTGAATAGAATCAAATTTTGGAATAAACTTGGAAGGAAGAGAGAGAACGGCTTATAAACATTGAGTTCGGGTCGTCGCATACTAAGACGAATCTTTGATGCCTTTTATATTCTTGCTTTGTTCAGTTAATTTTTGTTTTTTTTACATGGTTGCTTTGTTTAGTTAAAAGAAAATATTGTTTTTTTTTTTTTTTAAGGTTTTTCCATCACCTGTAAATTTGCATGTTTTTTTTTTGTGATAGTTGGGGTTTGAACTCCGATCTTGCATATATTATGCATTGTTTCTACCAACTGAGCTAAACTCACGGGGACACAAATTTGCATATGTTAAAAAGTTTAAAATTGTAAATTTGTATTATAACTTATATATTTTATATTAAATATATAACTTTTTAATAAATAATAGTTGTTTTAACATATGCGATATTGCACATGTTAGACAAACTCTTTTTTTTTTTAAATAAGGTTAGTTAAATATTTTTTATTCAACAGAAAAAATGATATTTGTACAATCATTTTTGTACAAGTGATGATATCTTTTTTTTTTTTTATCTTTTTAGCGGATAAAAACAATAGAGAGGAAAAGAATAAGACAAAAAGAGTAAGAATATAATAAATGTATAAAAGAAAGTAGAAACAATAGTTGTTCCAAAAGTTATCGAAAAATAGTTGTACAAATATCATTTCTCATTCAACAGTTGTAAGTTTACACTTTATATTTTGACGCAGTTATTAACACTTCAATTTTGTTGTAATCTATATTCCACCAAAATTTTCATTGTTAACTACCAAATTTAATGACTAAAGTTTTAGAAAAACATTGACATATTTATACACTCACAAAATTAACTCATTTAATTTATCAAAGTAGTTATAACACATGAATGAATATAATAAAAATTGGCGGCTTGTTTAAGACAATGTCGCTCTTACTAGTAAATAGCGACATTGTTTGTTTGCCTCCGAATAAAACTTATATTGAAGTTTGGTAAATAACACATAATAGTTTAACAAGCACTTGATAAAATGCTAAACTCTGATCTATGCCTCGGTCTACCTACGATGTCATCAACGACTAGCTTATAATATGATTCAATAGATATTCGAGTATAACTCTAACTCATAAACCAAAGCAAAGCTTGCTTTAAACGCCATGCTTCCGCCTCTCGAGGACTCAGTTGGTCGACACTCCAGGTTTTTTGCACACATATGAAATTGCCCTTGTCGTCTCTAACACACTTGTTGATGATAAAACAATTTTTATCTTTAAAAATAGTCGTCTTTCAGATACCTGTAGACCATATTTACTTGATTAGCCACCCGCATTTCGCTCACTGCATTTGTTTCTACAGTAGCTGCAATTGTATTTCCTTCACAAGCTGATTGTTGCATTAGTCTCAGATTGCTTAATAATTTGACATGTGTAGTGTTTATAAACCATTGGCTGCCCTCACCTTACGTCAATTTTGTAAGGATGAGTTAGGTTGCAATGTAAAATTCAATATGGTATTGGAGCAAATCCTTGATTTGTCGTTGGGCTTCCTACATCGTCCATGCCTCAGGCCCATTGGGACCAAATGTGAGGGTGTGTGTTGGAAATTCTGTCTTTATTGCAATTCGCCCCTATTTGTCTAATAGCGACAGTTGGATTGACTTCATTGTAGCCTCTAACACCATCATTGTGTTGGGTATGCAGAGGTAGATTTAGTTCCAGATTGCTTAGCGATTTGACTTGTGTAGTGTTTATACACCATGGACAACCCTCACCTTACAAGTCGGTTTTATAATGATGAGTTTGACCTAATATTAAATTCAATATGGTATCTGAGCCAATCCTTGATTTATTGTTAGATTTCCTACATCGTCGACACCTCAGGCCCATTGAGCTCTAGCGTGAGGGCGTGTGTTGGAAATCTTGTCTTTATAGCAGTTCGCCCCTAGTCACATAATTGCGTAATTTTGGTTGTCTTCATTACAGGTTCCCACAACTTCATTGTGTTGGGTTTGTAGGGGTGCATTTGGTCCAACATTTCTTAGAGAGTTGGCATATGTAGTGTTTATAAAGCATGAACAATCCTCACATTGCTTTGCGATTAGGCCTGTGTAGTGTTTATTGAAGAAACTTTATCTCTTCTTTTTTCTTTCTTTTGAATGTCCACGTTTTTTTTTAAAAGTTTGGCGCTCCATCTTGCAGTGCTTGCGTATCTCTTGTGCACTTCTACCCTAGCTCAACAGTTTTGTGGGTTACAGATTCGTTCTTTGAAACTAATGGGGTGTGTTCAACTAATTTGGTAGGTTATCATTTGGAAGGCTCACAAAAAATTTCTTTTAGGCATCAAGGACATCAATATTGATTTGGTTACTTATCAAGTTAAAATTATTTTGGCTAAAATGCACTTTTGGCCCCCTGTGTTTGGCTCTGTAGTAATTTTGGCCCCCTATTAAAAAAAATCATTTTCCAGCCCCCTAACTCCACCCCTTTTTACAACTCATAGGCCCCCTCTAATTTTGACCCGTTCAAATGCTATTATTGAATTAAATTTAAATGGAAAAAATGATAGGAATAATTAATAGCCTTAGGATTAAATCAGAGGTCAAGATTAAAAGACTCAATTTAAGTGTTATTGTGTTCCTTCAATCTAATAAACCTCATTTCTTCTTCTCTTCTCTTCACCCCACAAAACAATTCCGCAGAGACAAACCCACAAAACAAATC
>Ga0228710_1005429_pt1 | contig 19804 bp, 17 predicted proteins | sample MedpolnodulmetaG_FD_177995 | JGI IMG/M metagenome (GOLD analysis project Ga0228710, IMG submission 177995) | Root nodule microbial communities from Medicago polymorpha collected in Santa Monica, California, United States - pink nodules | ecosystem: Host-associated > Plants > Roots > Nodule... | reverse complement strand
AGTTATTAAGGGACGCTTTAATTTCAAACAAAAGTATACAAAAGTTCAATAAATCCAATACAACAATTTCAACATTCAATGACATCTAGGTTGTTTAATATCATGAGTACTGGTTTGTTTCAAGGGTTGCAAAGGTTCTTCAGATCCTCTTCCTTCGCATACCAGGTTGGTATTATCTTTGAAACATGGGGATAGAGATCCTTGTATGAGTTCCTAATAGTTCCTTCTGCAACTCCTGTAGCGACTGATATATCTTTTAGGGATTTTTTATCATCCGAAAGCTGAGTTATGATGTATATAACTGTTGCAGCAATTGATATGGGATTTCTCCTTATATCAAATTCTTCTGATTTTTGAACAGATTCCTGAGCAGCTTTAACAGCTTGATGATTCATACCAAGATTTGAACAAAATCGTCCCATAAAGTCCCCAACATGAATTATTCCCATTTCTACAGATTGACCACCATTCTCCAAACCCAGTTGTTTGACTATGTATTCTTTTGCGCGGACAATTTCCTTCTTGGTGGCTCCATTAGCAATCAAGCAAATTTCCTTTACAGTGCGTGGCTTGTCTTCTTGTCGACAAGCAATGTAGAGGCAAGCAGCCAATAATGCTTCCTGATTTCTTCCCCTACTAGACTTAAGATCTTCAACCCGCTTATATATCTCATTAGCTCGGTCTTTAATGGTCGGAACCAGTCCCAACCTCTCAGCCATAATATCAATAGTTTGGAACGCAAGGATCAATCCAAGATCGGGATTAGAACCACGATTCGGTAAACGACCAAGAGACGATGAGGGAAAATCACCGGATGCTCCATTCGGCTTAGCAATAACGGTGGAGAGACCACCATCGGTGAGGAGAGGGTCACTGGGACCACCGTTATTGCCGTATTCGTTGGCGAAGGTTCGCCTCTCGGAGGTTTCATCGATGGAAGGAGATCCCAAGACAAGACCACACTCTGAACAGACTGTTTTGCCAGCGGAGTGGTCAAACACCACATCCGTCGCTTTCTTGCAGTCTATGCAAAATGCATCGAACATGGTTCCGAGTTTCTCTCTCTAGGGTTTCAAGTAGAAAATTATTTTTTGCTGAAAGAACAAGAGAATGAACTATGCTATATACTGCTCTGAAGGAAAACATGGAATATATTATAATATAGTGTTGCTAGTGATTATTATTAATTAAAATAATATTTAGTCTTTCTCAAGAACTAAGATAGGAAAAACAATAAAAAATTATCCTTTTTATTTTTGGTCAAATCGAAAAATAATTGGTATGTAGTACCTATTAAATATATTAACTAATATGGCAGTCAAAAATATTTAAATAATAATATTATTTACCTACTATAAATATGAATATAACCTTATACAAATAATTTAATAAAATTATTTTTGGTCAAATCAAAAAATAATTGGTATGTAGTAACTATTAAATATATTAACTAATATTGCAGTCAAAAATATTTAAATAATAATATTATTTACCTACTATAAATGTGAATATAACTTTATACAAATTATTTAATAAAAATAGTAAGAAATTTAAGAATAAGAATTATATTATAATATAGTGTTGGTCGCGATTATTATTAATTAAAATAATATTTAGTCTTTCTCAGGAGATAAGATAGGAAAAACAATAAAAAATTATGCTTTTTATTTTTGGTCAAATCAAAAAAAAATTGGTATGTAGTAACTATTATATATATTAACTAATATTGTAGTAAAAAATATTTAGATAATAATATTATTTACCAACTATAAATGTGAATATAACCTTATACACATTATGTAATAAAATTATTTTTGGTCAGGTTTAGAAATGGATTGGTATTTTTTCGGTCCATGCTGGTGAGCTTCGAAAACATTTTACTCAGTTCACCAAGATGGCGGGAATGCCAAGATCTACTCATCTCTACTTCAGAATCATTTGGTTCACGTCTGTTTGGGTGATATGGAAAGAAATGAACAACAGGGTATTTAAACATACAATTTCTACTCCTTTTCATCTTTTAGAACAAGTAAAGTTAAATGCTTTTTTATGCTTGAAATCAAAGCAGACTCTCTTTGTTTATAGTTACCACGACTGGTGGAAACATCCCTCTCATTGTATGGGTTGTGTCTGTAATTTTTTTGTTTGGTGGTGGGTGCTCTTTTTGAGTACCTTTGTGATTTTGTAAATATTTTTGGGTTTCCTCTTTTGCACACCTTGCGCGGGGGGAAATACCGACTACTGGTATTAATTTCATTTTGATTTGTTCAAAAAAATATATATTTTTGGTCAAATCAAAAAATAATTGGTATGTAGTAACTATTAAATATATTAACTAATATTTCAGTCAAAAATATTTAAATAATAATATGATATACCTACTTATTCAAAAAATATCATTTACCTACTATAAATGTGAATATAACCTTATACAAATTATTTAATAAAATTATTTTTGGTCAAATCGAAAAATAATTCGTATTTAGTAACTATTAAATATATTAACTAATATTGCAATCAAAAACATTCAAATAATAATATTATTTACCTACTATAAATATGAATATAACCTTATACTAATTATTTAATAAAAACAGTAAGAAATTTAAGAATAAGAATTATATAATTGTCTTTAATTCGGTTAATGGTCATACAAACATTTTTTAATTTATTTTTTCTTACTATCTTTTTCTTTTTTAAGAAATGTTTTCTAGCAATGAAACAAAAAAAAATGTTTTCTAGCTACCTTGTAAGTAAGCGTGTGAATTATTTCAAGAAGAGGGTTGATCGAAACTCTGTTGCCACATTAATAATTTTGTTCCAAAATAAATAATATGTAAATTAATTTATTATTTTGTTTCAGATGAGTGAACTCAATTGTTGTATATATTTTATGTTTTGCACTTAAATTTATTTTTGAGTAAAAAACTTAAAAATGTTTGGTCATATTATCTTATAGGGAACACAAAAAAAAAATAGTCTCATAGAGTTGTACAAAATACGGTCATGTCTTATGACTCATCTCAACAATAATGCATTGGATCGGGTCTGACCCGGTCAAAAGAAGAAAAAAAATTAAGACATGACAAGGGCATAATTAAAACATGGACCAAGTTCAGGTCACCCCTCGGGTTACTCATTTTGTCCTAACATAATTTGAGGACTTATCTTCTTGGACCTAGGAAAACGATTTTGTTGGGTTGAGATTAGTTGTGTAGAGGGATTGAGCTCGTCGTCGTTCGTTTTGGTGCTACATGAGTCCTTCTCCACTTAAGGATGGTGGTGTACTAATAACTGGAAAATAAGTTGGTTATCACATTTTACTTAGCCCCTATAATGGATTAGTAATCGAGTGATTATAATGCTTTAAACATCTAATCAGTGCCTATTTTAATATTTTATAGTTTTAGTTGTTTTTTGTGTTAATTAATCATTTAGAACTAGTGATGCTTGTGTATGATGTTTGAAGGTGTAGGTTAAGGAATAGCTCTAAAGATGCGGGAAGCTGCAGTGTGGACGAAGGTTGTTTCTCAGAAGATTTAGAAAGGTGCAGCGTCTTGAATCTCTAGCCGGGTTGTACAAAGTACGAGCACATGTGTTCAGTATGGCCATTGCATAATGAGGAAGATATGAGTTGTCCCGAATGATTGGAATCCTTGGAATATCCCTAGGAATATGTAGGATATGATAAGGACAACCCATGTGTAAAATGACAAAAGGGTACAACTTGTAGTGGTTGCCTTTTACTATAAAAGGACAACCATGTGTTAGAATTGGAAAGGCCAGTTTATGGCTAGGGTTAGCAACTTTAAAGACTTTATTCCTTCTCATTTTCTTCAAAGATGAGCATGGTGGCTAGATTCTAGAGTTATTATAGTTAGATTACATGGTGATGCTTTTGTTGGTGTAAACCCTAGAGGCCAATAGTTTATGTTAAACTTATCTTATGTATCATGACTTCTATTATTAAATAATATATGGCGCTCTTTATTATATTTGTAGTAATGTTAATGAAGTCCCTAGAATAGATAGTTCATGTAATGATATATTAAGTGTGACTTAATCATGAGATTACATTAACATAAAGAATGCTATTCTTAAATGTATCCGTAGTCAAGCTTTAATATGAATTGGGATGATAATAAAGTTTCGAGACTATTATGCATGTAGACTGATGACCACATCTCATGGGTCATAGATATGATATATTAAGTCTATACATAGGTATAAATATTAGGAGTAATATTTATACTGGATTATTCTGAGGTAACAATCGAATCACTGATTCATGTCAAATTCATAATGATCCAAGGAAAGAAAATCAAAAAATTTATTCCGCTATTTATTCTGTAATTCGATTTTCCTTTAGTGGTATCATAGCTAATTACCAAACCTTGAATCATATTTCTTTGTTACTGCTTTATATTTTAATTTGATTAAACATAATGAATGGAATTAAATAATAAAGAGAATTAAAATTGACATCGTATCATGTTTTATGTGCATGGCTTTTCGAATTGTTTGATGTTTCATAAATCATTTCTGGTGAAACATCGAAATATCAATTATACATATTGACAGGAACATGATTAATCGATCATAAACGCATATAAAAATATCAATCATGTGTATGTGCATGGCTGATCAATTTGTTTGAAGCTTCAGAAACCGAGTTTGGTGAAGCATAGCTTCAGAAACCGATTCTGGTGAAGCATCAATGTTTTGATTATCCATATCGACAGAAGCGTGATTGGTAAATTCTGTGTAACAACGGTATATGTGATATACTAGTTTTGATCGTACATTAAATAAGTCAGATGATATTTGTTCATATTGATTGATTGATATGTAGAGCTTTGTAACCGATTATTTGAACTCTGGTGAAGCATCCTAGATTCGATCTTCATATTTGAATAAACAATCAAAGTACTTGTTTGATATGATCATATTGTTATGATAGAATTAGGGTTTGCTGAAACGGTTAGGATGATTAGAAACGTATCAAGTGTTGATGTGAAATATGGCGCTAATTCAAAGTGAATCGTTCATATTGAATTAGCTTCCAGGTAGCGGAACCCCCGGCTAATCTGCATAGTGTGATCATATGTCGAATTTTTAATATAATTTATTTAATTATAAGGTGTAAATAATAATAATAAAAGTGTGTTTGTTATTATTTCATGTGAATGATTATGGTGTTTTATCTGATTCTTGATTATGCGAAGTTTCGCAAATGTATGGATGAGGAATACTGTCCAAAGACTCCTTACGATCTTGTTCTTCCTCCTGTCTCCATTGTTGAAGATCTTCCAGACTTTTGTGCCCCCGCAGATCGTGTCGGATACTGTTCATTGTTGCTTAGGCCAACTCCCTTATTTTTGATGCGCCAAAGGGGGAGAATTGAAATGATATTTTGGCTATTTTGGAAAAGGCTTCTTTACTCTGTTTTAATGCTTTTGTTAAAAAACTCTGTTTTTATGACCTTTGTGTGAAGGCTATGACCTCACTTTTATTTTCATGTTTTCAAGTTCTAGGTTTAAGTTTTTTTTGTTGAACGAGTGAAATATCATCATGTACTATGAATTCTAAATGAATTGAAAATATTTTGGTTCAAACAAATTTATTGTTTCCTTCTTTACCTTAATTATGTTTTTGGAAAATTGATTCTTCAAAGTATTTCCTTTTTACACTAATATCAATTTCGTAAATTAAGGGGGAGAATTTAATTATCTTTTATAACCTTTTACTTAAAATCATAATTGAAAATGAATGTTAAATTGAGGCGGAGCTTATGATAAAAAATTGCACTAGTCATAAAGCTCAAAAGACTCAGAATTCAAAACAAATATAAAATATAATTCAAATTTTTGTCATCATCAAAAAGGGGGAGATTGTTGAGATAAATTCCAAAAATCCCTTTTTAAATTGTTTTAATGATAACAAAACATTTAAATTATATTAAATGAATTCTGAGATTATTTGTTATTTAACATGTGTTCTTGAGTGATTTTAAAGATAGGTTGCAAAACAAGCAAATATTTTCAAGAACATTCTCAGAACAAAGCTCATCACAATATAGAAGATCTTGGTGTTTAAGAAGAATTTATGTGTCAAGGATCTTTGTGGAAATATGGAACAAAAGGATCAAGAGTTCTATGCTACAAAAAGAACATATTTATTATGACATACCTTCAATGGAATGGAAAATAATAAATAACTATAGATCCAATGAGAAAACTGAAGGTGAGAAAAACAAAAGAATGGGGGGTTGAATTGTGTTTTCTTTTTCTTCTCCTAAAACTGAATTCACTGTTCAGAACCTAATAGAGTTCAGCTTCTAAAGTAGTGTTCAGAGTCTAGTTGCAGCGGATAAGTAAAGAGAGAGAGAAACAAGAAAAACACAAAGCAATTTATAGTGGTTCTTTCCACAATCCAAAAGTAGTCCACTCCTCCTTGCACTTCCAAGGAGAGTTCACTAAAATAAATATCTGATTACAAATGTTCAAGCACAAAAGCAAGAGACTTCAAACTACTCAAGCACAACTGCAAGAGATTTCCTATGCTCAAGCACAACTACAAGAGACTTCCTATGCTCAAGCACAACTGCAAGAGACTTCTATTCAAACAGAATTATAAAGAAAATTGTTTGAGGTTGAACACTTGATATACAATCAGTGGTGTTCACAATATAAATCAGATACAGACTCTTAAGACTCTAAAATTTCTAAGATATGAAAGTTGTTAAGAAATTCTAAGTGAACTTTGATGTGAAAGAATTTCAGCAGAGTTTTGACACTTGTAATATTGTTGAGTATCTTCGAAATCTTCATGTTTTCACTCCTTTATATGGAGGTGTGGAATGAACGTTGTAGATTGCCAGCACAATAAAAAGAGTCGTTGTTGGAGCTTGATCAAATCACCAATGATTTGTTGCCTAATATAGTTATTGTCCTATGAAGGGACAATTTCAAATCCATTCCAAGAGTAGAGAGACATCAACGTTGATATAGCTGTTATGTTGTACTATTGCAGACATAAAGAGTGGAGGAGTGGAGTACTAGTTGTACAATTATAGTATTGTCCTTTTTCTGCGTTCTTTAGAGAATAAGCATCGAATGCCTTCAAAGTCCTCTGAACTAGCTGTTGCTCCAGTCTTCTATTCCTTTTGCGATCATATGCATGACAATAACAACATTTAACAACTTTGAATATTCCATTATTCAGCTTCTGATGATCTTCAGCTTCTGATGACGTCAGCTTCTGATGAACTGCTTCTGATGAACATCTTCTGATGAACAACTTCTGATGACGTCAGCTTCTGGATGACAGCTTCTGATGAGCAGCTTATGATGAACTGCTTTTGCTGAACTTCAGATGTTATCTTTTACAAACTCTATCTTGTAACTCAAGCTTCCATTTTGTAACTTCCATTGCTCTCATTTGTTCATCCAGAACCTATGCATGATATAAAGACACTAAATTTTTGTCTATGGTCCTACGCACTTGAACAAATATTAGCATATCCAATTGACAATTTTTAATACCTTGTTATCATCTAAACTCAAAGGGTAATGTTTAACACATTTTGTTCTAACAATCTCCCCCTTTTATATGATGATAAACACTAGTATTAAAATGTTCAATTGTTGTTAATCTAATTAACAAGTTGACTTCTAGGGTATGAGGTTTGTAAGCTCCCCCTGAGTCTGATAGTTCTTAAGGTGAGGTTTGTAAGCTCCCCCTGAGTTCTATCCATGTTAATTAAATTCATTTTAAAAACTTAATCACATTTAGAGTAATCTCACATGAAATCACAAACTAAGAGATGAGAAGCAAGTTCACCTAATTCAATTTTGAAATTAAAATTAAAATTAGTGGGGCTCAGGGCCTTAATACTATATCTACTCCCCCATTTGTCATCAACAAAAAGTATAAAAATAAAGATCAAAATAGGGAAGTAAAAAAAAACATGAGAACATTCTAAGCAATATTAATCACAATAATCAGCACATAAGAATTGTCAGAAGCAACATGTATTATATCAGAGAAATAATGGAGAGAAACACTGTTCAGAAGCATAAAAGAACAACAAAAATGAATTAAAAACAAGATAAAATGTGTGTCATCTAAGGATTGGCTTGTTTCTTCATCATTTCCATCATCTCCTTCATCATATTTGTCATATCCTTTGATTGCTTCTTTCAGCTCATTGTAACCTCTAGCTTGAGCTTCTTCTCTGGCTAAAAATTATTTCTTCTGAATAGCCATATTCCTCTTGAGTTCTTCATACATTAGCTTCTGCTCAAAGAGTTCTTTTTCAAGCTTCTGAATCTTCTGTGCTTGTTTAGAATCCCTTTTCAGCTTCTCAAGAATTGGAGCATCAGTGTGCACTTGCAGGTTTGTTAACCAATTGAAGATTAAGTCTTCATGAACACCAGCAATGATAATTGATGAAGCATCCAAATAGAAAGGAGAGTCTGATAGGTATAGTCTGTGCATCTCTTGTTCCCTATTAACTTTAACTTCCTTCATGTTGGAGACAACATCCTTGAACCAGCTGTTATGCATGTTTATAGACTCCTTATGAGCTTCTAAAGAAAGCTTCTGAAGTTCACTCATGACTAAATCAACTCTTTCTCTGAGTGCAATCCATTTCTCTTCATAGTTCTCAAGATGAACAAAATTATTTATGGACTTCACAAGCTTGTTCAGATCTTCAAATATGTTATCACATACCTCTTTTAATATAACAGAGTCTAGTAAAAGGGTAGGTGGGGGTGATACATGTGTAGTTATGATTTGGTTAGAAGAGCTAGGTATATACGAGCTAAAGTTTGGTTGAACTAAGGGTTGCTCATGAACTGACTCTAAGACAAAAGGAGAAGATGAGTTCAAAGATAGATTAGTTTGAACAACATGCTCATCTTCAACATCAGAATTTGATGTGACCATGAAGTCAGGTTCAGTAGAGTTTTCATGAGAAGGTTGAGGGTCAAATGTAGCTTCTAAAGAGACAGAGGGTAAAGTTACGCTAATTGGTTGCACAACAAATGTTTGTTCTTCTGATAAGGAATGATTATTATGAGAAATAGATTGTTCATGAAAGGATGACCTTTTGTTGGCTAGATTTCTTAGTGCAATGCCAAAGGAAACATTAGAATGAGTAGCACTAAGATGATAATATTTGTAATCAGGATGAATGACTAATTCAGTACAGGTATTTGCGGCTATTTATGTGTTTGGTTGATGTTGTTAGGGGCTTTCTAAAACAAATGTATCAAGAACTGTTTTAGAGGTTGTTTCTGAGTTTGGCTTAAAACAAGGTAATTCACCTTTATAGTGATTTGGTAGTTCTTCAAGAAAAGATGGGTCACTGGTTTGGGTAGTTGGTTGAGGATGAGATGATGATGATGATACAGGATTATCAGAAGCAGGTTCTGCTTGCTCATTCTCAAACTATTCTGCACGTATAGTTTGGAGTGGCTGAATAAATTGAGGTTGAAAAAAGTGATCAGTAGGTAGCTTCTGACAGATATCTAATCTCATTTGTGCCATGTCACCTATTCTCTCTAAAACAGTTGGATACAGAGGCACAAATTCATCATCAGCTGGCTTTTTCCAGTGCTTGGTGGATGGTGATAGGGCTAAAGATTTATCTAGAGTTGAATAGATTCTATTGAATGGAATATAATCTTTGGTGTCTGAGGAGTTAGAAGGTGAGGTAAACTCTAGATCTATTATATCATCAGAGATAATGTGAGAAGTGTTACCTCTTGTAGCTTCTGAAGAAGTGGTTTCTGAAGTGCCAGCTTTTGAACAGCCAGTTCCTTCCCTATTTACTTCCATTGTAGCCTTTAGCAATTCACCAACTTCTGAAGAATCCAATTTTTTAACGTCTTCAACAAATTTAACCACCTTCTTTGCATCCCTTGTTGCAGTTTCTCTCACCAGAGTAGATGCAGGGATTTCAATTTGATTTGCCGCTGTTAGAGCTTTCTCAACAACAAAGGCTTCTTGATCAGCATTAGCCTTCTTTCTCCTTTCAACTCTTGAGACCAAGTCAGATGAAGCTTCAACTTCAGCATCTTCCTGTAGCACATAGTTTGATACCTTCATCTTTCTTACATATCTCTTTTTCTTTGGAATCTTGAAAGGAGCAGGTACAACTTCTGAAGATCCAGATGAAGTTCCACCTCTTGTTCTCTTGCTCAATATCTTAGCAGGTTCAAGTTCAACATCTTCTTCTTGAATTGTAGGTAGAGTTGATTCAACCACAACATTCAGCTTTGGTGCTTTCTTAGATTGCTTCTGCTTCTTACGCTTTGGTTCATCAATAGCTTCTGAAGTAGATTTTTTAGATTTTCTCTTCTTCGAGGCAATCCTAAAAGGAGTACCAGCCATGGTGTCCGGTATTGAGCTTAAGTTGATGATCTCACCAGTCTGCTCATAATGAGTTGTGACATAAGCAACAAGCACTTCAGGGTTATCTTCTTTTAAAATTGGAGGGAAGTCAGCCATAAGATCAGAAACTATCATTGACTCCGTCAAGTCAGTTTCCAACTGATCAACAGTTTCTACCAATCCCATGTTTTTCAGAGTATAACCATTGATATATTTTCCCACCACTGTACCAAGGTGATCGATCATCAGTGAATACTTTAGAATTCTTGAGAGCAAATAGAATTCCTCCTTGATAGAAGATTTTTGAAAGCACGCTTCCATAAGGAATGAATCTTCTACCCTTATCTTGACTTTCCTTAAGTTCCCAGAGCATGTGATTGAAGATGTATCTTGGCAGGTTTACTTTCTCAAAGTTTACAAGAAAGTAGAGAAACACCTTGTGTTCCAAAGACAATTGATATACCCCTCCTCCTTTGGGTAAGAAGCATTCTTGGAGTAGCTTCTGAAGAACCTTGTGCTCAGGTTGCATATCTTTGTACTTGTTATAAGAATTATGCTTGTACAAGGCCTCATAAGTTGTTTGAATCCATGGGCTTGTCTTCTTATTCAATTTCCACTGAAACTTTCCATCAACATCCCTTCTTGTTGCTTTGCCAATGACTTCTTTAGTAATGGTAATAGGGATTCCCATTACATTGGAGCAAATCTCAGTTTTGGTAAATTCATTCAAACCCATTTCTTCTCTAGTTTTTCCTTCCAAACTAGGGTCTATCAAAATCGTTTCTTCTTCTTCTTCTTCTTCTTCTTCTTCTTCTTCTTCTTCTTCTACTTCTTCTTCTTCTTCTAGTTTTGCATCATCCTTGTCATAAATCTCTGCCCTTACCCATAAATACTTTACTAAAGCCTCATAGATTGGTCCATTCAACATTCCGAAATATCCATCTAGTTGTTGATGTAGAAGATAGCTTAAAAGATCAACTTTGTGATGCTTCAAAGATTCAAAATAAACTGGGTTCTCAACTTGAACAATCAGATCATCTCTGTGATCTTCATAGTTCTGCCTTTGATTTGATAAGATACGCCAGAATCTATGGGAAGAGCTTGACTAAAACTTGATGATGATGTCATGATGATTGATGAAGTTTTTAGGGTTCTAAGGTTTATGATTTTGAAAAAGGTCGATATTTTTAAAGAACTGCTCAAAATCAGAAAGTGTAGGAAGTGTTTGTGAGAAGTGTGTGATTTTGTCTAAGTGTTTTTAGTAAAACATTTGCAATTCAGACAGGGGACAAACAAACATACACATTAATGACAAATGGGGCGCGAGATAGTACATTCAAAGCTAAACTTCATCATTGCCCTCTTAAGTTATAAACCAATACAAATAAACCACGTCAGAAGTTCTCAGAGTAACTACCATGCTAGTGGAACAAGTGTCACATCAAGTAACTGCCAACGCTTCCACTAACATTGTTATCAGAAGCAATAAATCCAAGCTTCTGGAGTTCAGATGCTGATGTCATCAGAAGCACATTTTCCTCAGAACCTCAGTGAAGAGCTTCTGATGGACTATAGCTTCTGAACAACTTCAGAACCAAAATTCAAGTTTAGAGACAAGCATTTAATCAGACACAAAGTGCATGTTCAAATGTTTCTTAATAAAATCAAATCTTTCAACAGTTAAAGGCTTAGTGAATATATCAGCTCATTGATGTTCAATATCAATGAATTATATATCTAAAATTCCTTTTTGAACATCGTCTCTAATAAAGTGGTGTTTGATTTTAATATGCTTGACTCTAGAATGTAAAATTTGATTCTTTGACAAACCAATAGCAGCAGTATTATCACAATAAATGGGAATACTGTTAGCATTAATCTGATAATCCTCTAACTGATGTTTCATCCAAAGCAGGTGTGTGCAACAATTTGTAGTTGAGATGTACTCTGCTTCTGTTGTAGACATAACAATAGTTTATTGTCTTTTTCTAGCCCAGGATATCAGATTCTCACCAAGAAACTGACAGTTTCCACTGGTTGATTTTCTTTCAATCTTGTCACCAGGATATCAGATTCTCTAGGATCTGATTGGAATCTTGCACACAAGCATACACTGGATAAAATATCAGGTCTAGATGCAGTGACATATAACAAAGAACTATCATACCTCTATATAGCTTCTGGTCAGCCTTTGTTCCAGTATCTTTTTTGCTTAAGGTGCAGGTTGGATGCATTGGAGTGTTCATCTCTTTACATTCTTCAAGTTTGAAGTTCTTCAGAAGCTCTTTAGTATACTTTGTCTGATGAACATATACTCCATCTTTGCATTAATTTATTTGAATTCCAAGAAAGAATTTCAATTCTCCCATCATACTCATTTGAAATTCATCCTGCATTAACTTAGAGAATTCCTTGAAAAGAGATGCATTAGTAGAACCAAATATTATATCATCAACATAAATTTGCACAACAAGAATATCTTTCCCAAGAGTCCTTCTGAAAAGTGTTGGGTCAACCTGACCTCTTTTAAAATCATTTTCAATTAAGAAATTACATAGTCTATCATACCAAGCTCTGGGAGCTTGTTTCAGACCATACAATGATTTCTTAAGTTTATAAACATGGTCAAGATGCTTCAGATCCTCAAAAACAGGAGGTTGCTTGACATACACTTCTTTAGATATCACTACATTGAGAAATGCACTCTTGACATCCATTTGATATAATATAATATCATGATTTACTACATAGGATATAAGTAACCTAATTGCTTCCATTCTTGCAACTGGAGCAAATGTTTCAGTGTAATCAATGCCCTCTTGTTGACTGTAACCTTGAGAAACAAGTCTGGCTTTGTTTCTGACTTCTTCTCCTTGTTCATTAAAGCTTGTTTATGAATACCGATTTTGTTCCAATAATGTTCTTGTGCTGAGGTTTGGGTACCATATACAACACATCATTTCTTTGAAATTGATTGAGTTCTTCTTGCATTGCTAGTATCCATCCATCATCTGAAAGTGCTTCATCAACAGTAACAGGTTCAATCACTTACAACAATTCCATCATAGACTCTTCTCGTCTGAAATATGATCTTGTTCTTCAGAGACTCTCTTTGTTTCCAATGATTAGATCCTATGGATGTGAAGACTTGTATTTGAATGTATTCTTGGATTGATTAGCTTCTGAGAACCATTTGGAGCTTCATCAGAAGCACCTTCATTTTAAGCTTCTAGAGTGGGTTCAACTTCTGGACTTTCTTCAGACTCTTGAGTCTGGTCAAGTTCTGAAGTATCTTCAGCACCTGTATATCTGCAATACTTTCACCTTGCTCTGGAGTTTCATTTCTAGGCTCCTTGTCATCAAATTTGATGTGCATTGATTCTTCAACACATTGTATTTCTGAATTTTACACTTTGTATGCCTTTGACCTTTCAGAGTAACCTAAGAAGATTCCTCTTTGATGAAAGTAAGAGATATCGTGCCTTCTTCCTTTAAAGAGTTCATATGTTGTTTTCTCCAATATAGGCCTGATATAGATTCTATTTGGGACATAACATGTTGCGTTTACTGCTTCTGCCCAGAAATGATTAGCCAAATTGTTTTCATGAATCATTGTTCTAGCCATTTCTTGTAAAATTTTATTCTTTCTCTCTACAATCCCATTTTGTTGAGGAGTTCTAGGCGAAGAGAATTCATGGACAATTCCATGTGTTTCACAAAAAGTTTCAAATGGCTCATTTTCAAATTCTCTTCCATGATCACTTCTGACTTTTAAAATCTTCATTTCTTTTTCAGATTGTATTTGAGTGTAGAAGTTGCTAAACAGATCATATGCATTATCTTTACTTCTCAGGAATTTAACCCAAGTCCATCTGCTGTAATCATCAATAATGACTAATCCATATTTACTTCCATATAAAGATGCAGTGTTAACTGGTCCAGACAAATCAATATGGAGTAATTATAAGGGTTTGGAGGTTGATACAATGTCTTTTGTTTTAAAAGATGATTTAACAATCTTCCCTTTCTAGCATGCACCACAAAGTGCATTTGAATGATAGTCAATGTTTGGTAAGCCTCTGACAAGTAGTAACTTACTAAGCTTAGAGATTAATCTCTAGTTAGCATGTCCCAACCTTCTGTGCCACACTCATTTCTGATCAACCAATTCAGAGAAGTTAATTTTATAGACATTATCTATCCTCTTTCCCTTGAATACCATGGAGTTATCATTTTTGCTGAATACTGTGCAGTTGGTCTTATCAAACATCACATCATAACCATTATCACAAAACTGACTGATACTAAGAAGGTTATGTCTAAGACCATCTACCAACCACACATTATTAATAGGGATAGATGAGTTACCAATAGTTCTCTCCTGTCATATGTCTTGAGCAACCGCTGTCTAGGTACCATGATCTTTGCTTTTCTTTTTCTCTTAGGCATATCTGCAACATTATCAATTTCAGATTTAGGTAGCCATATCTTTATGGGTCCTTTAAGGTTAGTACTCGAAGTTTTACTCTTCTTCTTTTGTACCTTGTGCTGAAAGTTTGGTGACTTCTGTTCACTCAATACCTTAGGTTTAACACCTTTTGGTTTTGGTTTCCAAGAAGCAACCACTGTTTTTCCCTTTTGAATCTTAGACTTTAAGATACCAGACTCGAAGTTCATTAGACTCTGAGGTATAGGTTCTGATCTCTTCAGAATCTTGATCTTTGGAGTCTTAGAATTAGAGTTGGTCATTACCTTAGACTTAGAGTCCTTTGACTTTGACACAGTATTAGTCTTAGAGCTAGAAGCTTCAGGTTCTGACTCGACAACAGTTTCAGATTCAGTACCTTCAGGCACAAAGAAAGTTTTCAAACCTTCCTTAATGCATTCACAACATGCTTTGAGACTGATTTCATTAGGTCTCCCTTATGAGAATCCAATCCCTTTACCATTGTTCTTTTAAATGTTATAAATCATAGAAGCTACTTTGCTTTTGTCAATGCCAGATATAATAAAATCTTCAAAAGCAATTTCATGTTTACTTAAAGGTTTTCCATCACACTTTTCTTGTAGCTTCTGACAAAGATACTTGAGCTTTTCTTCATAAGTTTTACAAATAAAGTCAAAACCTCTAATTCCTTCCTCATAATCTTTTAGATCCAATAGAGTCTTTTCTTGTTGTTTCATTAAATCATTCAACTCATTGGTTCTATGTTAAAATTGTGTGAGAATCTCTTTAAGTGACTTAGTAAGTTCTTCTCTGGGAATTTTAGAATATACCTCATTTTCATCTTCAGAATCTGATTCAGGTTCAGCTTATGAAGTCACTGTAGCCACTAACCTCATAGCTACATTTGCTTATTCTCCAGCTTCTTCCTTTTCAGACCCAGATTCACTATCTAAATCTTCCCAATTTGCCATTAAATTCTGCTTGATTTGCTTCCTGAATTTGCTTGATTTGAAAGTTGGTTTATTTGACTTCTCCTTCTGAAGATCAGGGCAATCAACAATGAAATGTCCAGGCTTCTTACAATTGAAGCAACCCTTCTGATCTTTCTGCTCAAAAAATTATTGTTCTTCTTACCAAATAATGAAGCTTGTTGGAAAGCATAGCCACCTTCTCAACAACAATAGGGTCTTCATCAGAATCTCCATCAGGGGATTCATCTTCAGACTCAATAACTTTGAAAGCTTTGGAGGACTTTCCTTTAGATGGACGAGCAACAGATTTAGTCTTCTTAACAGACTCTTATTCCTTAAGAATCATCTCATGAACCTTGAGAGAGCTCATAAGATCTTCAACTCTAAGAGTGTTTAAATCTTTAGCTTCCTCTATAGCAGTAACCTTAGGTCTCCATCTAGCAGTTAAGCTTCTTACAATATTTCTCACATGATCAGAAACTACATAGCTTTTCTTCAATATTTGAAGTCTAGAGATTATAGTCTAAAATCTTAAGTACATTTCCTCAATACTTTCATCATCTTTCATCTTGAACAACTCATACTGATGAACAAGCATGGTAGCCTTTGCTTCTCTAACCTTATTACTACCTTCACAGTTTGCACAAAGTGAAACAAACATTGTCTTTGTAGTAGATTTATCACTCATCTTCATGTACTCTGTGCGAGGTATAGAAGCAAGAAGGATTCCTCTGATCTTGTGATGTTTCTTGTACAACTTCTTCTGAGCAGGAGTATGTTTCTTTATATCAATAGCAGCTCCTTCTTCATCAAGGGCCAAGTCACCAACTCCGTCTTCAAGAATATCCCATAGTTCATCATCTAAACCCATGATGTGACTATACATATTGGTTTTCCACCAGGAAAATTCTTCAGGATTTCCATTAAACCTTGGAGCTTTGCTGGAGTCAGACTTCTTGTCAACAGAAGTACCATAATCACAAGGAATAACATTGTTACCAGGAATGGAATTTTCACCAGCAGACTTTTTTTTCTCAGATCTTTATCTGTTACACTATTAGGTGCTAAGACAATAGACCAAGGCTCTAGATATCAATTGAAGGTGAGAAAAACACAAGAAGGAGGGTTGAATTTTGTTTTCTTTTTCTTCTCCTAAAATTTAGTTCACTGTTCAGAACCTGATAGAGTTCAGCTTCTAAAGTAGTGTTGAGAGTCTAGTTGCTATGGATAAGTAAAGAGATAGAGACAAAAGAAATACACAAAGCAATTTATAGTGGTTTCTTCTACAATCCGAAAGTAGTCAACTCCTTCTTGCACTTCCAAGGAGAGTTCACTAAAATCAATATATGATTACAAATGCTCTAGCATAAAAGCAAGAGACTTCAAACTACTCAAGCACAACTGCAAGAGATTTCCTATGCTCAAGCACAACTGTAAGAGACTTCCTATGCTCAAGAACAATTGCAAGAGACTTCTATTCAAACAGAATTACAAAGAAATTTCTTTGAGGTTGAACAGATGATATACAACCAGTGGTGTTCACAATACAAATTAGATACAGACTCTTAAGACTCTAGAATTTCTAAGATATGAAAGTTGTTAAGAAATTCTAAGTGTAATTTGATGTGAAACAATTTCAACAGAGTTTTGGCACTTGTAAAATTGTTGTGAGTCTCTTTGAAATCTTCAAGTTTTCACTCCTTTATATAGAGGTGTAAAATGAACGTTGTAGATTGCCAGCACATCAAAAACAGTCGTTGTTGGAGCTTGATCAAATCATCAATGATTTGTTGCCTGATATGATTACTGTCCTATGAAGGAACAATTTCAAATTCATTCCAAGAGTAGAGAGACACCAGCGTTGATATAGCTGTTATGTTGTACTATTGCAGACATGAAGAGTGGAGTAGTGGAGTAGTGGTTGTACAATTGTACTATTGTCCTTTTTCGGCGTTCTTTAGAGAATAAGCATCCAATGCCTTCAAATTCCTCTGAATTAGCCGTTGTTCCAATCTTCTATTCATTCTTCGATCATAGGCATGAGAATAACAACATTTAACAACTTTGAATATTCCATTCTTCAGCTTGTGATGATCTTTAACTTCTGATGACGTCAACTTCTAGTAGACAACTTCTTATGAGCAGCTTCTGATGAACTGCTTTCGATGAACTTCAAATGCTATCTTTTTCAAACTCTATCTTGTAACTCAAGCTTCCATTTTGTAACTTCCATTGCTCTCATTTGTTCTTCCAGAACATATGCTTGATATAAAGACATTAAATTTTTGTCTATGGTCCTGCACACTTGAACAAATATTAGCATATCCAACTGACAATTTATAATACCTTGTTATCATCAAAACTCAAAAGGTAATGCTATACACATTTTGTTCCAACAAAAACAAAAAGGAACCCATGAGCATTAGACAAACACATCAAGAATGAAGTACAAGATCCAATGAGAAATGGACAGCACATCAAGCTAAAAGGAATAGATAAAATACAAGGCGTGGAAGTATGACAGCCCAACAAAAGCAATCTTGGTTGCCCAATAGCAAGCAAGAAATCTGCATGGTATTATTCATGATGTCACACTTTATTGCAAGCTGTCCAAGTAGATTTTTGAGAACGTTCTAAGAATTTCGAGAACAATCTGCCAAGCAATTTCTCCTAAGAGTTTTTCACTTTGATGAGTTGGCAAACTTTCCTCTCCCTATTTTACCCTCAGGAGCGTGTTTTTATTACAACAACAAGGAACTCCATTCATCTATAAATACAAGGGCTTCCAAAGAGGAAAGCTATTAAGTCATTAAGCAAATACAATCATATTTGATTTTCAAAGCATCAAGAATACTTCAAAGGCTTTTTCATTGTGTGCAATAGAAAAAAATCCACCAACAACTTTTTTTACTTGAGTTCTTTACAAAGGCAAAAACATTATATATCAAAATCAAAGATATTGAAAAGAATCACTAAAAGTGTTTAGTGGTTGTTGTTTTTAAAAAGCTAGTGAGTGAAACTAGTGTAAAGCCCAAGGGTGAAAAGAAAGAAATTGTATAGATCAAGGAAGTGATCTAAAAGAAAAAAGAGGAGTTGAGGTTAAGTTTGTTGGAACAAGGGTGTTTCACAAGTCACCTATTGAGTTTTAACAATAACAAGGTATTAAAAATAATCAATTGGATATGCTAAACAATTTGTTCAAGTGTGCAGGATCCATAATCAAAGTACTATTCTAAGAGATTCTGATTGAACAAGTTCAAGAGCAAAGGAATTTATTTGAAGCTTAAAGCATCTAGAAGAATGCGTCTGAAGAACTGCGTCTGAAGAAACGAGTCTGAAGAACTGCGTCTAAAGAACTGCGTCTGAAGAAACGAGTCTGAAGAAGAGCTCCTGAAGACACGTCATCAGAAGCAAGAACATCAGAAGCGCTGATCATCAGAAGCATATCTCGCCAGAAGCTACTTCACTAGAGTTGACAAAGGACAGTGTACAAAGTGTACGGCCACGAACTCTGCAACCACCTTCTCTGCAATGTTTGTCTCTGCAACAAGACAAAGATAACAGTAACATTGCTGCAGAGGTTGTTCCTTTTGTTCTGGAATGGATTTGAATTAAGTTCTTCATAGGACAACTATCAAATCAGGCAAAGGATCAAGGGTGAAGAATCAAAGCTTCAAAGCAGACACGTTGATGTAACGGCTAAATTCTCAACGTCTCTCAACTTCTCTATAAATAGGAATGAAGACTTAGAGAACAAGTGCTGAGCTAGACAATATACACACGCATATACAAGGCCAACACTCTGTGCTAAACGTCGAAAAACAAACATCAACAACTTAGAGAATTCTTCCAATTGTTTTATCTTAGAATTCCTAAGTGTCTAGAAAAACAGAGTATGTTCTGTTTCATGCTTTATTGTGAATACCTCTGATTGTATATCAAGTATTCAAACTGTATTCAATTCTTTGTAATTGTTTAGAAGTCT
>Ga0228710_1005428_pt1 | contig 19807 bp, 6 predicted proteins | sample MedpolnodulmetaG_FD_177995 | JGI IMG/M metagenome (GOLD analysis project Ga0228710, IMG submission 177995) | Root nodule microbial communities from Medicago polymorpha collected in Santa Monica, California, United States - pink nodules | ecosystem: Host-associated > Plants > Roots > Nodule... | reverse complement strand
TTTATTAAGTAATAAATTTTTTTTTTTTTTTTATAAAAAAAAATTTTTTTTTATTTTTTTTTTTTTTTAAAATTTAAAAAAAAAAATTTTTTTTTTTTTTTTTTTTGCAATAGAGGGTCGGTGGCTCAAAGAAAAACTAAGAAACTAAATGCACACTCCTAAACATATAAGCCCATAAAATATCATTAGAAAGGGGTCTATATAGTAAGAGAGAACTCCAAAATAAAAAGACTCCAGGAATCTATATAAAGATTAAAGTTTGTGTTTTTGTTGTCTTTACACCAAGTATGAATAACTTGTGTGTGCCAATGTGTTTGAAGAAAATTTTGAATGCGGTCAATCAAGTAGGGGATATACTTTTTCTCCAAGCTATGTCAATACCCAAATACACGCCTCGCATTTTCGCATGCAAAGCATCACAAGCTCCAATCTTGAGGCTAAACCCCTTAAGTCATCTTCCATCATAATCACAAAGACGACCTTCGCAGCTCGCGGGCTCCTCGTTCTCTTTACACGACCCATCACAATTAAGTCTAACACAACCATGATTCAGTCTCTTACAACTAATGAAAACAATTTCCTTGCAACTATTATCCTTCTGTAAATGGAGGTTGGAACTTTCTTCAATAGCCCCTTCTAAAATGTTGTATGATACAAGTAGAATTCGTCAATTTTTAAAATTCTTCATCAAACACTATTTTATTTCGCCACGTCAAAAAGTGCCAACACGCAGTTATGAATGTTGTTTGCCAACTACCATTGAGATCATCATCCGCTTTAAAATTGAGGTTGTTGAAAACTCAATCCATGCAATCAAAAGAAAGGAAAAATGGTTATTGAATTTAAAGGTAGAGCTATACCGTATACCTAGGTTTGCACAAGTGTAGTATCATAATACACGGAGAAATGTCTCATCTGCATTCCCACTTACACAAATTCAAAAGTATAGGTGGTTTTCATAAAAGCAACAACTTAGTATTTAATCTCATTTGACTCTCATGCGCTTGAGTCATTTGGAACAAAAGAAATGCTCGGTTGTTTAGACAAAATAACTTATGCTTACAATAACTTCTAGATAAAATCAAGATTCAATTTTTTTTTTAAACGATATTCCTTCATTCGAATTGATAGAGTGCGTTAGATATAAACATCGCTAAAAGAGTAAAGGGTCAATCTGCGAACAAACTCACAACACCCAAGTTAATAACATACAACGGCAAAATGCTTACAGATAATATGATAAAATATAAGTCACTAAAATACTTATGCTTTCAGATCTGCAACGTTGACGCCTAAATCATTGATTAAATTTGTAATTGAGTGAAGACGATCTTTCAATATGAACTAAACGAATACCGCGACAAGACGCAAAATCAAACGCCGCATGTAGACGACGAAATCACGAAATACAAGAAAAAACTTGATAAACGTGAAAGTCGCTTATTTAGATTGATAGAAAGGGGAAAAAAGATGCAGCTAGGTGATACGATGTCAAAAAATGACCTAAAACCACCCCTCCTCCATGAACGAAGGAGAAAGAAAACTTAGTGAGAAGTTGAAGTTTCTCTCACTAGAAAACTAGGGCCAGCTAATTATAAGATTCAAACTTTTTGGTGGCTAAAAGTAAAGCGTGACAATCTTGCTTTTACCTATCACTTGTGGTGGCTAGACATTTTACATTGTTCGAGAATCTTTTTGTAATGGGGTTGTCTTTCGCTATTTTGGTTCTTTGTTACTTCTATTCTCATACTCTTTATATGACTTGATTTTTTCTAATTATCTGGCACCTCCTTGTGTTTGAAATTCCAGATCGATGTTTTATAGTATTTCATTTTAGTTTCTTAAAAAAAAACTATAACCACTAAAATTTACACATAAAATGGTACCCAAATAAATTTATACATAAATATTTTATAATAAATTAATAGTATAGAAGCATTGTTATGTTTTTTTTAAGTCAAATTGCTCATTACCAATTTTTTAAATTTATTGTTGAACAATTATAAGTCAATTGTATATCTGTCAAAAATATATAAAGAAAACACCCCATTTCAGCTCTTTTGGACTGAATTTTTCTTTCCAAAAATATTTTCATACCCTAAATTTTGAATACAAATAACACATGTAATAAATAGATAAGTATAAATTTAAATATTAAAAAAAATATAACAAACACTGTATGAATATATATATGTCTGATATTTTTTTCCTTTATCATTTAATAAGTGTAACAAATTGTATTAGTATATTTATACTTACTTTTTCATTATCTCAATTATACCCTTAAACAATTATTTTCTACAGTAAAGATCAATGTCGGTGTCATTTAAAAAAGAATTTAGATTATATTTTTTTGTTATTTTGTTAGTGTCACTGAAATAAATAATCATGATTAAGTTTGGTTTGTTATAACTTGAAAGCAAAAAACGTTTATATTTTTAGTTTTAATCAAAATCAAAATTTCATAAAAAAACACAGTTAATAATTTTCAAATGTTAACGCAATAAAAAGAGCAGAAAAGACAAGCACGCGAGTGCCCGTATTTTCACTGGTAATAATAAGGAAATTGTATGTTTGCTTGAACCGCATTATTTTGGTTGAATAATACGAGGCATGTGCATGCACCGAAAGGGTATTTAAAATGTACACAAAATTTTAAAATTTTAACGGTTGTCTTAAGTTTATTAGGATGTGCCTTATAAAATATTATATTGAAAGTGATATATTCAATTTCTTAAAATTTTAAACTTATTATTATATATTAACACGAAAATTGTATTTTTTTTTTAATTCCTTAACTAAACATGTCAGTAAGACCGATCATTTAAATCTATATGTTATGTTTAATTTAATTTTTTTTTATAAACTTGGCGATATTAACTCATTTAAATTGAGGAGCACATTGATATAAAAGAAATTCAAAGTCATTAATAATAAAAAGAACGAAGAAATTTACAAAATTAATGTTAATAACATAAAACGAAAAAATATACAATACTATAAATATGAGTATATTCAAGTGTCTGAAATATTCATATATTTGTATCTGCAATGTATGAGCCGTTAAAATCATTGATTGGATATGTATTTGATCAAATTAAAACGAGTAATCAAAACAAACAATGTTGTGTTAAGACGACGGAATAACAAAAACATACGAAAAATAATGATAATATGAATAAATCACCTATTTAATTTTTTAAAAAAATTATTACGTTTTTGGATTAAAATTAACCATAACACTCCCCTTTTCGGTAGATAAAAAGAAAAATGACGGCAAGAGTTTTTTTTTGTTACATGAGAAAAAGTTAAAGCAAAAACAAAAATAAAAAAGAGATTGCTGGCCGTGATGATAAAAAACACTCGTACTGTTTGCGGTAAGCAATAAATGAAGCTCATATGGAGGGTTAAGAACGATTAATAAATCACTCTTAGACATTGTTCCAAGCTTGGCTAAGAAGTTAACCCATATATTACCCTCCCGGATAGTGTGACATAATTGAAAAGTCAAATCTTCAGCCATGTACTTTCTAATGATAGTTATCTCATTTCCATAGTCAGTGGCGGACCCAAAAAAAATAGTTTGGGTCGGCCGCTAAAATAAACTATAAACAATAATATGTAAATATAAAGTTAAAGTAGTAATAAGCTTTAAGCATGAAGTTGAAATTGCAAAGTTTGACTAAAAAGCTCCGGTGGGTGCTTTAAAAAAATAAATCACATAGTTTACTAATGCTATAAATTATGATTTTTTTTATTTTTTATAATACAACTCTTAATTGGAGGAATTTTCAATTGACAAGAAAACATAAAAGAGATTTAAAACCCTAAAAAATTAGAAGGTCTGTAAATCTCCGCTAACCAACCAAGCATAAGTATGAGAAAAAAATCACATGTCACTTTTGGAATCGCCCGAAAACCTAAACTGTTGAAAAATTATTCAAAACCTCGCAAAATAGTCCTATGATATTTGATTTTTTAATTTCAGGTGGACCACTAAACCAATTAGTGGAGATTTGGATCTACCAAACACTGAAATCTTAGTAAAATTGTTCAAAATCTCGCAAAATATACCTACGATCGTTGATTTTTTAATTTTTCTGGGTGGGCCATGGCCCAGCCCACGAAGGGCTCCACCTCTGTCCATAGTGATGAGTGAAAACATCGGCATACTGCACTACGTGAGTACGGATGGAATCAGTGTAACAAATTATGTCACTCAAGCTTTCATCCCAACAAATTTGAATCCCATGCAGTAATGACAAGATTTCGGCATGAAAAATATTTGAGAAACCAATATTACTATAAAAACCACACATAAATTAGATTTCTACTCTCCCCCCTGCACTCTTCGCTCCCATCCAGCAAAACTGACTAAAATACTTATGCGTTAGTTAACTAACGCAAGTGTAAAAATCTGCACATCTTAACATGCGCTGCGTAACTTAACTAATGCTGGAATTAACACTTGCGTGAGTTAACTCACGCTGACATTAACACTTGCGTGAGTTAACTCACGCTGCATTACTTAAGTAGCGCAGGGGTAAATTGATAATTTCAGCTGGACACGAGTGTTTTGTGCTGGGGGAGAGCAGAAATCCATAAATTATCCATCAAAGTCTCTAGTTAAGCCACTGAATTCTACCATCCTTGGATTGGTTTGAACACTATCATCCACGTTAAAATATATGAGTCCGGATGGCTTCTTTGCTAAGAAAAATGACAACCAAAAGTTTGACAAGAGAAAAGATGGATATACTTAAACTTTTTTTCTTTAATTGTGGCTTATCTCGTATATGTCCTACCATAAAAACAAGACAAGGGTCTATTACGATTGTATGAGTCAGTATTATTAGTATGAGCGAGTTGACTTTGTGTTAGTGAACCATATCAACGGTTTAAAGACGATAAACTCAAATTCCGACTCCAATAGGAAACATGTGACCGTAAGTCATTCTCAATAAAAATCAGGTCTTGTTTGTCAAAATGAAACTGACTTTTGTGGTGCATAAATGTAGTACGATTTCAATTGTTGTGCCCTTTTGAACTTTTTTTAAAAAATATATTACCTTTGAGGCAGTAATTCATTGTATTTTTTTCTTTCAAAATTCACCATTTTTAGGGTAAAAAATATAGGCTGAAATTAAAATTGGAACAAAATATATAAATAGAGAAACCAAAAATCTCGGGTGCGTTTGATATGTTAAAAAGGGAAGGACATGACAACCTCAGTTATACAATGTTTTTTCAAGCAAGGGAGATGAGAAAAGCTGAAATTCTTGTCTCTCATTAAACCACAACACAATTTTTTTGTATCATGTACGTACAAGTTGTCTAAAATATTAAAATATTTTTTTTACACAAAAAACCGTATAAAATAAAAAATTACTATTAAATATCATAAAATTTTGTTATTTGCTGTTCTGACTTGTGTTGTGCTGTTCTGTTCAATGCTTAGTGATTTGCGGATCAAATCAAACACACATTTTTCTTTGGTTGAATAAAATAGAGGACAAAAATGCAATTAAGTCCATTATTTCCTTAACGAATAAGTCCATTATATATAACTACAAGTATTAGTATTATTATGGCCATGATAAGTAAGGTTAGGAGACTTTTGTTTTTCTCATGCCCACAAAGTACCAGAAATTAGTACCCAACGAAAATTTGGTACGTTTAATGTGGTTACGTTCGTTCAAACCAACTAAGCATATACCGAAATTTGTAGACCTGAATACTACTAATTTTACCTGATTGATTTTCCCTATAAAAAAAAATCGATTCGTGAGATAAAATGGTGCAAATAATTAACGGGTTTTTTACCCCCCTAAAAAAATTAACGTTTTTTTTACATTAAAATAATTAACGGGGTCAAATTTAGCATAATGAGTTAAAATCAAGAACGTGCGTGATACCTATTAAAAAAGATTTTTACTTTATTGTATGGTGCGCTTCAAATAGAAATACATAAAAAAAACCAAAAAATTGGTGCTAGTATGTTTCAACTTTCAACTATTTGTTTTTTCGAAGAAGCGTATGTTTCAACAAATATCTCCTAAAAAAAACTAATTTAAAATTGAATCATATTTCAATTTGTTTTCAGTAAATGCATTTTTTTCAGTAAAAAAACTAATTTAAAAACCTAAATTTTTTTAGGGATAGACATTTCTCTCTTAATTGAACTTTGAATCACTTGCATTTGTACTATTGTGAGAAATTAACATATTGTGTTATTCTTTAAAAAAAACATATCGTGTTATATCCAACTTCATAATAACATCCCCGTATGAAGTTGGATATAACACGATATTTGGATTGTGATGGTCAAAATGGAATGTCTTATTTTTTTATTGTCGATATAGCCGTATTATAGATGTTTCTATCCCTTGATTTGAGGGAATGATATAGCTTAAGCTTTCAATTCAATTCACAGTGTGTGAACAAGCTGGGCAATGAAGTTAAAAAACATGGGTATTTGTTTGGTTGGCAACACATGTCATCATGTGTGCTATGTCCAACTAGTATGGTCACATGTTTTCCTTCCAATCGACATTGTTTTAACGTATATAAAAACTGTATTATATTGATGGTTTTATCACTTGATTGGAACGTAACGTAATAGCTTTCGCTTTCATTTCACAGTGTGGTCAAGCTGGGTTCGAATTCTGTTATATATGTACCGTGTCATTGTGGCATGCGTTCAAGTCATACAACAATTGCGTAGACTTACAAATCACAAATGAGTACGTGTCTCATTTTTTGCTGTCATTATCGCCGCTTAGGCTGTGATCAAATTGGTACAATCTTGCTATTTTTCATCTTTAATTTTAGATTGTAATGTGAAAATTTAAAGGAAAAATATTCAACTAAAAATAGTTAGATTTTAAATTTCTTATGATTTGGACATAGATTTAAATTTGAAATTGGACCGTGAATATATTTATAAAGACCTAAAAGACTTCCAGAAGGACTTTTAGACCCATACAGAGACCTTAGCGCCTTCCAAAAAGGCCCCAAGGCCCAAGGCGGGCCTTTACGTGCTTCTAGAAACCTCTAGAAAGCGCCTAAAATACATAATTACCCCTGTTGCTTGATGCCTAAGTAACCATAAATCAGACCCATAGAGAGTTATAAATACAACCCTTGAGAGCATTCTCAAGGTATGACCATGATCAATACAATACAAACCTTAATACGATTGTTGTACTTTTTGCAAGTACACAAGTTAAAAATGAATTAAGTTATAGCAACTTTGAAGGAAAAAGGCCAACCAAAAAGTAATTAACAAGTGGTTAATTTTAGATTTATGCACTTTTAAAGAAAATTGTTAATTTTGGTGGGTCTCAATCACATATCAAACGATTTTAAATTTTTGTAGAAATTTATGTGTATGATTTATATGATATAAACTTACAATCTATCGGCATTCGGCATTTGTGATTGGATTTGGGAAATAATGCGGATGGGCTCACATTGCAAGCAACTCAACAAATAAAGAACTACTTGAAATCTTGGATAAAAAAAGAAAACCAGAAAGGCATAATTCTTCATGTGACAACGCTGTAGTTCAACAGTATTATAAGAAAACTCAGTTTTAAGCACAACACAAAACAATGTTATAGTGGAGCTGGAGAAAACATATCACAATTACCATCTTTATGACTAGGAATTCAATTGAATGATGACAGCAATAAGACAAAAACACAGCTATCAGCTTGCATTATGATACTCGATTGAGATATCTGATTTAGTGCTTGAATTTTAGACTGAAAAAATCTATGGGTGCTACAAAAGTGTAACTAAAATGGCAAAGAGCAGTTTCCACATTTGCATATTGCTGCCACGGGTTTCTGCGGCAGCCTCTTGAGTATCTTGGTTCCAATTTGTTTGTAGTGCCTGTTTAATTCCACACAACAATTCCGTATAAGATCTTCTATCACAAAAAACCAATATCTGATATACTTTACTTGGCAAAAAAGGGCACAAACTTATTGGTGTTTCAATTTCATCCTTAGCCTCAGTGTTAAGAGTGTTAAACGGAGTAGTAGCACTTGTAAACGGGATCCTCAGATGAATCATCTTCATTTGCTTGCTTTTCAGAGTCATAAATACTCTGACAGAAACTGTATCATTGTTTTCACAATCAATTATATAGGTTGAGGAAGTAAAGATAGAACCATTGTAATGTTAGAAATATTACTCTTGGACTCACCTGATGAGCCTTTCCCAAAATACTTTCACTTCTAATCGTTTCCACCGAAGGTGTGCCGAATGCATCTTTCTTTGCTAATGGAATTAAGGCAGACACTGCAAAAAAATAATACATGCATATTAATTTCAGCTATATTTTTTATGAATCAGCGAAATATTATTAAGACAAACAAAGGACGCCGTATATAGGCGGAACACTTTGAACACGTCAAAACAAAAACAAAATCATAAACTAATGGTTGTCTGCCGAAACAGGACCATGCAAAGAAACCCCCAGAAACCTGCCTCACTCAAGACATTAATTTCAGCTATATATATGTTTTCATGGGAAAGAAACAATAGTGGCATCACAACATCCTATCACGACGAATGTCCCATGGCAGACCATTAAAATCCCAAATACTTCTTAGCAGTTTAGTCAATACTTCCTAATCCCGATCTAACTCAAAACACCAGACTATCTACAAACTTTCTAAGCACATGAGGAAATATGTTTTTAAAATATAATAAGGGTATTGAAAATATGTTGACATCAAAATTAGAGTATTGTTGTACTTACTGTCAATTCCATCAACATCGGACCAGAAGCCAATATTGTCAAAATATCTCTGAGTGTCGTCGGTGAATGGAGCCATGTACAGCTACAAAGATGTAAATCAAAAGATTTGAGAAAATGTTTCATGTATGAAGTACATACACTAAACAAAATGAACTAAAATTTGAAGTAAAAAGTTAAACCTTGGTAAGGGTAAGATAAAATAATTTCAAAGGGAATTTACCGTTGCACTAGAAGGAAGAAGTAGCCCTGTTGGTTTTAGCCAGCGATCTCTAGCTGTAACTATACTTTCCAACATGCACTACAATAAAAGACAGTATCTTTTTATAACGTGTTATTTTTAAAATGTTTCTCCGATCTCCACAACCACAATAATTCAAATGAATACCTCCTGCAATAGCATGTAGCCCATCCACTCCGAAATGATGACATCAACCGGCTCATCGATTGTAACGTCCTACACACATAATTCTTTGATTGATGCATCATACATTCATCTAAGAACAGTTTTCAATCTATTACAACGATTTTTTAACAAATATTTGAGTAATCTACCTCAACTCGCCCATGGAGTACTGTTATGATGTCTGATAGATTGTTATCTTTCACAATAGATTGAGCCTTGCATCAACAGCATACACCTGACAGTGATGACAATCAAGCGTTAAAAGGTGAAATAATAGAAGATTGGAGCATCCTTATCTTTCTCCAAATGCACATGAACCGAAACAAAACTAAACCTTTCTTGCTCCTGTCTTAGCACAAAGTATAGACAAGATGCCCGTGCTGCATCCCACATCAAGAACAACCTGACCCAAAAACATGTAAAACACAGAAAAAAAATGAGACATAAATAGAAGAGAATAGTGTAGATTTTATATATTCGGCATCTTGAATATATAGGAACAAAATTCTTACCTTAAAAAAAAGTACAATAAAAAAAGCAAGAATTTGTTTTTAGAGGTGATTTTGTCATAAAAAAGGGGTTAATAGTGTTTTTCACCATGTACTGTAATATAGGTCATTTTCGGTTTTCGCTCATATAAAATTTTCGGTTTGATTTGCATCCTTGTAAAACTTTTTTTTCTTCCAAAAAACACCCCTCCTCCATCCAACTCATCAAATGCGCATATGTGGCGCTGACTTGATTTTTTTAAAATTTTTTATTTATTTTTAATTGTCCACAAAAGATTTTATTTATTAAAATATTTGAAAATTAATTTCCAAAAATAAAAAAATATTCAGATTTTTTCCAAAAAAATTAAAAAATCGAAAACAAAATTATATTTTTTCAAATATTAAAAAATCAGAAAAAACGATAAGATTTTTTTCAAAAAAATAAATTAATTAAATTTTTTAGAAAAAATATTATGGAAAATATTTTATTTTTAAAAATCTGGATACAAATTTTTAAAAAAATTCAGATTTTTATAAAATCTTTTTTGAAATTAAAATTTTAGAAAAAAAAATCATTTTTTTTACGAAATTAAAAAATTCATTTTTTAAACAAAAAATTTGGAAAATATTTTTCGTAATAAAAAAAATTCCTGAATTTTTTTATTTTCAAATTTTTTAAATTATTTTTATTCCTAAATGAATTTATATTATAATTTTTTTAAAAAAAATAGGCACAAATTCCACGTGTACCCTTAAAAAAATAAAAAATAAAAATAATTATACAGTCAGCATGCCACATAGTGTACCACGTCAACAAATATGCACAGTCATATGGGGGAGGGGTGTTTTCCGAAGAAAAAAAAAGTTTTACAAAGATGCAAATCAAACTGAAAATTTTATAGGGACAAAAACAAAAAATGGCCTATATATATTACAGGGTAAAAAACACTATTAACCCAAAAAAGATTTATTAGCACAATCTGTTGTTCCATTTCCTTCTATTCATTTGTAATTTTCATATATATATATGTATGAGAAAAAAATTTATTTTTTTAAATTGTTACATGTCTTACATAAGCACAAGTTAACTTAACCTTTTTTAACAGAATAACTGCCGTACAGTTGACTAGCACTTTTGAAACAAAATAAGCTACTAATTTATATGATATTTCTATTAAGTAAACGCAAGATCTTTAGACCAACATTCGAAACATATATGACTTTTTTTTACATATATGATTTTTATTGAGGGGGACTTGTATGAATTGTTGGTGTGGTTTTTTTTCTTTCAACCACATGCATCAACTCATGCCTTATCATGTTGATTTCTAGTGTAATCGCACAGGACTGGTTGTACAATAGTAGTATTTACAATTATTTGAGTAAAAATATATTTAAATTTGCAGTATTTAGTTGTCACACCCTAGATTGTGCCTAGACAGAGTCTATGTATAAAAAAAAGGATAAAATAACATAAAAAAAACCCTGTACATACACATAATTTTTTTTATTTAAAATATGTACATTACACATAATTGAACACTAGATGATACAACATTTCATATACTCTAAAAAAAGGCAAAGTATGTTGTGCCAAAAAAAGTAAAGTATGCAATAAAATACTACTAAAAGAAAAAAAAATTAAATTCCAAAAGTAAAAATTTAAAACATTTCATGAAAAACACACACGTGTGTATGAGTGTGTAAATCACTAAATTCATTGGGTACTTTGTAGGGTGTTTTCAAATAGACATTTGATATTAAATTGCCAAATATTGATGTCGAATTAACAATATCAACATCAAATTAACGGTTGAATAGATTCAAAAATCTTTTAAAAATATTTGTAATTTCGATCATCTCTTTGAGAGCGCTCTAAAAAGCTTGGAACCTTGTCAAACACTCTCGAATAAATACATAAATTACGAGTATTTTAAAAGTACTTTTGACAATCAAAATTATGAAATTTACCTACATTAATGCTACAAAATTAATAGAGTTGTTTATTTAACAGAGTTGAGACAAAAAGAGAGAACCAAACATGGCTGAGACAAAATTGTGTTCCCCGTTAAATCTAGCATTTTATGCCACCGGAACCAAAGCAACAATAACAAGAGTCGGTTTACTCCATGTAGAAAACAGAGAAAAGAGACAAATCACAATAACAAGAGAAACTGTCTTACAACACACCGAGTCTCTAAGAGTCAACTCGCGAGTGAGTCGCTTCGCTTAGCAACCAAAAACTCACGACGATAAGGATAACATAACATGAGAAATCGCTATCGCTTAGAAACCAAACAAACGATAACATAACATACAAACAAATTCACATATTCACGACGAACAAGTTTACGGTCGATCCCTTAACATAACCATAACTAATTCACAAAGGAAGGAGTTGATGAATAACCTTAATCAACTCAAAATGAACATAAACATCGTCATAGTGGCGGAAGTAGCAGGGTCTGATGTGTTCGAATGAGAGAGCAATTTGTTTGTTTGGATAATTGTATGAAAAAGTGTTCTCAATCGTTTATTTATACAATGCGCAATGTATGAAAGCAGCTGTCATATATATAACTAACTAACTAGCAGAACCGTAGTCACTTGACTCTTCACTTCCTATTTTGATCCTCATTCAAAAAAACGATTTTTGCCTCCAAAACAAAGGACATTTTTGTGGCCCATTTTCTATTATTATTTTCATTTCTACATATAATAATAGTAAAAATGTTATTTGAATTTGTATAAATATTTTTTTAATTAATAACAAAAATTAACTGTGTGATTTATTTTTTTAAGGTGTACCAGTACACCTATTTCATAAACCAAAAAGATATTTATTGACTTTTGTATTTTAGAAAATATTATTTCATAAAAAAGTAATTAACATTCACTATTATGAATAATAAAAATTAAAAAAAGTTGAATTTTGATTTATCGACACTTTTGAAAAATAAAATATAATTATTATAATTGTAACTGATCAAAAATATATTTTTTACTAAAAATTACTCATTAAACTAATCATTTAAATATGAATGTACCCGTACACTCAAATTTACCTATTTTCTATACACAACAAAATATTCTAAAAACAAAAGCGATGTTAGGGAGGAACCTAACTCATCAAATAAACCTCCATAAGTTAATTGTATTTTAGTACCCCAAATAAAAAGTAAGTTTTTTTACTAAAAAGGTCAGTTGTATTTGGAAATTTTGGAACATACAAGGATCGATTGTGTTGCTAAGTTATGACTTATGACCAATTTGATCACCTAATCATATTTTGTTCTAACGTCTATTATGTTGCTAAATTTCCATGATTACCTTATTTTTTTAATTTTGACTCATTGCACTATTTTCTTTGATGAATAATGAAGAAAGTTTTCTCCTTTTCAAAAAAACAATGAAGTTGCTTAAAAAATGAAGTATTTGTCATATTCACAAAGAAAGTAAGCCTGTTGCATTCTCAATTATAAATAAAATAAAATTGTTACTGTAATGATAAAATAGATTAATTATTGTTTTTAATTATTGTTTTTTCGCATCTATTTATATTATAAAATAGATTAATTCTAAATAAGATGATTTTTAAATGGCATACTAAATTCATCTCAGTCCCTTCCAAATTTCTCTTTTTATTTTCAACTATAATATGAACAAATAATTAATATTAATAATAATTATATTATATACTGAGGAAAAAAGAAGTCAAATTGTATATGTGGGAATTTTGGAGCATATAAAAGATCGATTGTTCCTTAAAAAAAAAATCGATTGTGTTGCGAAAGTTATGATCATCCCAATCATTTTCTTGTTCCAACGTCGATTTTTTTTCAACGAAGATTCTAACGTCGATTGTGTTCTAAATTAAAGTTAATGTTTTTTTCTTTGATGTTCTGAATATGTTTTGGTATTAACTTTTTAACACTTTTATCCCATTTTGATTATGATATTTGGATTACATGATCCTGTTTAGAGAGGTCATGTGTATATGTTTTCTAATTTGGATTTGTTATTTTGTTGGTTGAAGAACTATAAGCATATATGTACAACAACATTACAACAGTATACCAATTGTCCCTATGAAAATAATAATAATAATACACCAACTGTGTAATTAAGAAAATACATTTTAGTGAAAATTGCCTTCTTTCTTAGGTAATTGTCTACTTATAAAATAATTTGGGGTAAGTGGAATTAGATTCTGATTATAACAAATGAATGGATACTTAGGGAGTTTAATATAGCTTTGTTAGGGAAATGGTGTTGGAGGGTGATGGAAGATACTCATAGTCTTTGGTATAGGGTGTTGTCAGCTAGGTATGGAGTAGCGGGAGGTCGGCTGATGGGGGCGGCCGTGATGCTTCCTTATGGTGGCGGGATATTTGTGCGCTAGGTAGGGAGGAGTGGTTTTCTGATCATGTTAACTGCTCGGTGGGTAATGGTACGAATACCCGGTTTTGGGTGGATGGTTGGCTTGGTGGGGTGGCGTTTAGTGTCTGGTTTAGCAGGTTGTATGATTTGGTGTTGGATAGGGAGATATCAGTGTCTGATATGTTTCAGGGTGGGTGGGGTATTGATGGTGCGGTGTGGAGATGGAGGTGGAGGTTGTTTGTGTGGGAGGAGGAGATGTTGGGGGATCTTACGTTACTTCTTCAGAATGTGATTTTGCAGGTACATAAGGATGACAGATGGATGTGGACTTTGGAATCTTCTAATGTTTTCTCTGTTAAAAGTGCTTATAATGCCCTTACTTCTCAATCTCCAATTGAATTACCGGTGGATGTTTCCTCTTTGTGGCATAAAGATGTTCCTTTGAAGGTTGTGCTATTTGCTTGGCGGTTGTTCTGGGACAGGTTACCTACGAAGGACAATCTTCATCGTCGTGGTGTTTTGGATCAAGCCTCCATGCTTTGTGTGTCCGGCTGCGGGTTGACGGAAACTTCAAATCATTTATTTTTACATTGTAATATCTTTGCGTCAATTTGGCATTTTATTAATAGGTGGATTGGCACATCCGCGGCTGCCCCGTTTTATATGTCAGATCATTTCAATCAATTCAGTTTTAGTGGTGGTATCTCCAAGGTGCGCCGCTCGATTTTACAGGCTATATGGTTTGCTACGGTGTGGGAAATCTGGAAGGAAAGAAATAACAGGCTCTTTAATGATAAAGTATGCTCGATTATTCAGGTGGTAGAAAAGATTAAGATTCTTGCCTATTCGTGGTTGAAGGTGAAATTTATTTCACTTCCCTTCAACTACCATGGCTGGTGGCTTAGTCCGTTCGCCATCTTGGGCATAGGCTAGAGTTTATTCTGTTCTTGTGTTTTTAATTTAGTGTACAAGTTTCTTATGTAAACATTGTTTTGTCTTTGGTGTCGATTTCTTTGTACATCTTGTGCTTAAAAGGACACCTTATTTTTGGTAATATAATTCATTTTAACCTTTTCAAAAAAAAAACAAATGAATTGATTTTTTTAACTAAATGCTTATGTCCTTCAAAAAAAAAAAACTAAATGTTTATGTGTAACATTGTAACTTCACTGTATGTATCTTTATACTAACATTTTAGAGTTTTTAGAAATGCACTATTCCATAATTTCTCTTCTCTAGAGATGCCTACATCATCATAATCCTACTTGCATTTGTTCCCAAAATTTCTCCTAATTTTTAATACAAGCTTAATAATAATTATTATTAAAATCCATTTTTAATATAATTATTGTTTCGATTAAGATTTATATGTTGCATTAAAAAATTGGTACGTTACAAACAAATAATTATTAATATAATTAGTGTTTCGATTAAGATTCATATGTTGCCTTATTACATTAAAAATTTGGTACATTTCAGTCAAATAATTATTAAAAAATTACTATTTTAATTAAAATTTATACGTTACATTAAAAAATTTGTAGGTTACAAAATTATAATAAATATAATAATAACTAATAATTTGAAAGTTACTATTAAATTTCAATTGTTATATAATTAATTTTTTGTCAATTACATAAAATAAAATAACTTGAATAAATTATATTTTAAATTTTTGTCCGTTATACAATTACAATAACATACTAATTAAAAATTTAATTGTGGTAATTAGTTTTTGAGGTTATATAATTAATATTTATTCGTTAAAAAAATATATTACTTAAAAATTTGCATGATATTATTAAATTTCAAATGTTATGAAATTAATTTTTTATATGTTACATGAAATATAATCTAATAATTTAATGCACATTTTATAAAATTAAAGACGTTGGAAATATTAAATTTAAAACGGTCAAATTAATAATTAATAGATATTAACCGTTATGGTACTATTTTTCTATATAAATAGTAGCGTTTTGGGGTTCGAGTAAACGACAATAAAAAATTATAGTTCTTCTTTATTTGTTATCTGGTTCTCTGATATCTATATTCTAAGTTGTTTCTGTAATATTTTTTATTGCAAAGAAAAATGTCTACGAAACACGACTTCATCTCTGATGTTTCGTCAAGAAAACAATCGTGGACAATGGTTGTGAGGGTTGTTCGTGCTTGATTTGTTCAAGACTACAAAATAAAAATAAAAACTACCATTTTCCATGGAGTTTGTTCTAATTCTTCGAAAGGTACTTTTTTCATATCGTTTTTGTTTTTGTTTTTTTGTTTTTTTTAAGTATAGTGTTTTAATCTTTGTTATATAGGGTGATCGAATTGGTGCGTCTATATGAAGAACATTGATCTACAAGTTCAAGGAGCAGCTCCAAGAGGGAATGGTGTTCACGATTTCCTCATTTGATGTTGTTTGCAACAGTGGTTCGTATAGACCATCATGCGACGAATACAAACTGAATTTCACAATCAACACAAAAGTCAAACTATCTAAAACTACTTTGGTCCCAACAAACGTGTATTCGTTTACACCTGCACCCGATGTTTTCATTGAATCTAACGACAACAATTATTTGTATAATCTTTGATAATTTTAAATAGGTATCGTTTTAAATGTACTCTTTTTGGAGAGTATGTCTATATAAATTTGTTAATAATTGGTGAAAATTTTAGTGTTAAGTTACTTAACATTTAATATATTATATATTGATATAGTGGGTGTCTTGACTGGTGTGAATTTTGTTTGTATGAAGATGTTAAATCAATATATTAAAAACCCTTCAAGCACAAGATGTGCCTAACAAAGGAAAATACAAAGTTTAAGATGCATAGATATAAAAGAACCAAATCATGAGGTAGAATAACCAAGACAAGTTGAAGGATTATTCCACCAACCTTTCAACTCAAAATACGAACCTGATTTCTTAGCATTTTGTCACCACTAAACAAGAATTGTAAATTTATCTAACAACATCATAAACGGGTTCTTGTAACAAATTTTTTGAGAATTTACGTCTTTTCAAATAATCCAAATGCAAGTCAACAAAATCAACTGAAAACTAAAACGAATTTTTTTTTTTGGATTAATTTAGAACCACCAAAATGAAGAGTACCCTTGCAAAAATTAATGGGATGAGCACAATAATTATCCAACCACTTTAAAATATTATGTCATATGCTACCAAAGAATTCATAGTAAAAATAAAAAGTATTAACATTTTCCTCCTTCTCATATCTGCCAGAATATCAAAGTGAGTCCATATTTAAAATATTTCATTAATCTAAGTTAGCCTTTGTTAGAATTCAGTTATTCAAGAGCCTCCATGAAAAGAGAGAGACATTTAGAGTGGATGCTTTGTTCCAAATGAGATTTTTTAGAGTCATAGGTTCATCATGCTCCACCCACATCATCAGATGATATACTCATTTGTCATGGTACCTTTCATCATTATCAACTTTCGATGTCCACTTATCAATGACGCTAGCCTTAAAAAAATGTTGTCCAATAAAGAACAATAATATATCCCTGCACCTTCGTCCAAGAAAAATTATATGACATCGTCTCCGCCCCATCCAACCATAACCTACACATCTCCTTAAATGGCATAGTTATTCTGAGATAACTCAAAAAGTCTTCTAAATATATTACATAAAGGACCACTATACAACCACGAATCATGACAAAAAAGTGTATTCTTCTCATTACTCTCCACTATCATCAAATTGTCATCAAACCAATTTCTAATCCTCATCTACGCCCCTATTTTAACACCATGAAAGTATTTCTACCGCATATATGCCTAATTGTCTCCACTCTTCACATGAACTCCCTCCAACCTATTCTAATAAGCTAAAATTTTAAAGTTTTAAACTGCAAACTCATTGATCCATATTAGCCTCCAAAACCATTCACTTAATAAAGATAAGTTGAAATTCTGAATTATACAAACCCCCAAGCAACAACTATATCGACCAAGACACACCTCATCCCACCTAACCCAATTGACTTTCCTAGCTTCTGCACTCCCTCCACACTACAAATAATAAGGATTCAATAATAAAAGTTTTACTTATGTGAGTCTTGAAGAATGAAAGAAATTAAACCAACTGTGGTAGATGTTGAAAGAGAATACAAAGATACATTACAAGAACATTGAATTGAATTCAACTGGGTGAACTTGATTTGTTTTCATTTTTTTATTTTTAATATATAATACATTATGATATTTAATTATTATTTTAATTATTTGTCAATTAATTTTGAAGAGATATCAGTTTGAATGTACTCTTTTCCTATCTTCTGGTGAACTTAAAAAGGCGACTCTGACAATTTTGTTAGCAAAAGTTAAGTTGTTCTTAGGTAATTATTTATAACTATTAACTTGATTATTTAATATCATTGAAAAGTACATATCTATTCATTTACTTAAACCATTTTATTTATTATTTTAGTTATGGAAAACTATTTTACGAAATTCTTTTCAATCAACTAAGATTAAATTCGACCGTTAAATTATGGAGACAAAAAGAACTAAAGAAAATGTATGCTTATTTTGATGGAGGGGATTTTTTTTTCTTTCACAATTTTTAGTAAATACATTTTCTAATAAATGGTAATATTTTTTACCTTTATTTTTATTTTTCTGATCTATCCTGCATTAGCATACTATAAGATTTTTTTAACCTTACTCCTATGATCACCATTGAGGAGTTGAAGAACTTGCATGTAATTGAGTGGGTTGACATAGATCTCCTACCTTTTTCTTCCCCACATTTGGTGGAGGTTTTAGTTTGCGGGTTTCGGTTAGAAACTTTAAGAAGGAGGAAGTGTTTGCTTGAAAAAAGAGGAAACAATTAATTCGAAAACGTAATTACAATAAAATATAACGAAATTAGGTTAGAGTGTTTTAATTTGTGACCCTTAATCTCTAATTAGAAAAAATGAAGGGAGGAGATTAAAGAAAATTATTTTCTCAATTTTTCTCGCACCGGAGATAAAAAGTACTCTCTCCAATATTTTTTAGGGACTCTCTCCAATCTCAAATATAAAAAATAAATTATTATATATTTTTTATCTTAAATTAATACAAATATAACTTACTCTGACTCTGTTTAATGTTATTTACCTTAATATATATTTTAATTCATGTAACTTTTATTTTTAATATTTGTCTATTCTCATGAAACAAAGTTCCATGGTGCTTTTCAGAATTTTATATATATTTTTATCAAATCAAGAAAACTAATGCATAAAAGTAAATTTTTGAAGTTAGATATCTTTTTATAATTGAAATCCGAGAGAGTATTGCGATTAAATTAGAAAAAAGAAATAATTTCATTCATAGTGGTAGATTAAAATAGAGGTAATCATACCTGTTTAATATATCAAATGGCTGAGAAACCAAAGTTAATTTTAACTCTTATTAATTAGATATTTTATTAAGAATATATTAATTATTCATAGTGTTTTTATATTTTAAGCATAATTGTACTTTTGCCCACTATTTTATCACTTTTCCAAAAAATAGTTATATCTTTATAAAATTTAACTTTTTTATCCCAATAAACGGCGATTTATTGTTTCAATTTTAAATATGAGGATAAAGTACCGCATAATATCAAAATTCCGAAATGAAATCAAACTAAAAAAATCAAATAATATTTTAAAAACCTATTTATGTGTAAAATCTTTAAAGAGTTTTAAATAAAATGTATCCTGTGTCCTGTGCTTGGCACGGGACGTTACACTAGTAT
>Ga0228710_1005423_pt1 | contig 19820 bp, 12 predicted proteins | sample MedpolnodulmetaG_FD_177995 | JGI IMG/M metagenome (GOLD analysis project Ga0228710, IMG submission 177995) | Root nodule microbial communities from Medicago polymorpha collected in Santa Monica, California, United States - pink nodules | ecosystem: Host-associated > Plants > Roots > Nodule... | reverse complement strand
TTTGCCAAAACAAAGTAATGTTATAGTCTACTATAGTGATTTTTGCAAATAAAAAGTCAGAACAAAAACTTCATGTAATATAATATAGGAGAAATAAAGAGGCCGACAAAATTACAGGAAAAAGTGAAGTTTCTAATGAAAAAATTATCATATGGATGAGTCAAATTATCTACAATTTTAAAGATGCAACTTTAATATCGTAATACGTCGTTAGCGTACACAAAATAAAATAAAATAAAAAAGAACTACTATCAATAAAGGTACCGCTAATAATATAAAATAACTGTAGGAAACCGTTAGGGCGGTTGGGGCTTTAAAAAAAAATGTTTTAGTCATGTATTTCATTTTTGGAAGCAACAATATTACAACAAAAATAGAAGTGACATAGTGGTTATAGTTGTAAATTGTAAGCATATGGTACCTGGTTTGATTCCTTGCAAACTCTTTTTTTCATAAAAATTACTCAGAACCACTAAAAAAGCGGGATCAGATTAGGGCAAACTTTTCGGAACTGTTTACATTTATATATATTAAGATAATAATAATAATAATAAATAGATATGTATTCTTTCATGCGCATTTTGTAAGTGGTTTCATGTTATAAGTGTGTGGTTTTCGTGTTATAAGTGTGTATTCATTCACCTCCATCAGTGTGTATTCATGTTTCGTGACATAAATTTTGTAAGTGGTTTCATGTTATAAGTGTGTATTCATTCACCTCCATCAGATAGTTATGTCACGAATTTTGGTGTGCCTTCGTTTACTTTGTTCTTCCAATTTCATACTTGATTTTAACACTTTATTCCAAGAAAAATTCCCTTCGCTCACATTAGGGAAACCTTCCTCCATTATAACATCAGGCTGGATATTCAATCAATCCCACAAGGCCACAACTTCTCTCTAAATAGGCCTCCCTGTAATTTGAACAATTCTTCAATGAGATGAGCATCAAACAGGTAAAGCATTGGCTTTTACTGACTAGAATGACCAGCGTAATCAAACTTTCCTTATATGAAAATATCTATCTCTATAAATTAACATCTATTTTATAATGTAACATTGTGGTATGTACTTTGTTGAGCAGAAATAATTTAGCCAAGAGCTCATATATGAACAAAAAAAGAGAAAAATAAAATGCAGAGAATTCACCCTCAAGGATGTCAACTCTTTACTCTCAATATCATGCTCTAGGTTTTTCATACTAGTCAGGAAATGTAGATCCATAGTCTTTAACATGAAAAAACAATAACTAAATTTTTTATTACAAGATTATACATTTCTCCATCAAATAAATTTCAAGGTCAAACCAATCATCAATGTATTACTTAGTCCTTAAAGCAGTAGTTAACATTGAAGATGAATTTTTATAGGCTTTTAAAGAGTTCATTCATGCGCAAGTAAGTGACTTTGTAATTTAAAAAGTAAGGTCTTATGTATGTGGCATGAAATGTTGGGCCTCTTGTTATTGGTTCTCAAAGGAAAACCACACACTTATAACATGAAACCATTGTATGCTTCCCAAAACAGATTTTTCAGTAAATTTAGTTAAGAAGCATTTTTGCACAGATTACAGATATGATTAAATTTTCTGGTGTGTGAAATAATATGACAAAAAGTGAAACCATGATGAACACATTGCTATGAAGCTTTAATATAACAAGCAAATATTGTATTGAAAAACTAGCAAGTGATGGTTTTAATCTAGAAGCATTCAAGCATATCCAACTTTTGAGACGAGATGTAAAGAGCAATATCACAGGTATTATCAAATTTTCAAGCAAGAGGCGTAAAAATAATTCAATAATAAGGCTTTTGTTTTGGAGATGGCGACACAATGAGCAATTTTAATACAAGCTCAAGTCACAACATTTAATTAAAACAACATATAATTAGTACGATCTTATTTCTACAACACACAGCTAAGATTAGCTGACAATGGATGTGCACGACATGCAAAATCCACAAAGAAAAAGTACAATGAGACATAAAAAACCACCCAACAAATTTGGCAAATTAAAATCAAAGAGTAGTAAGAGTCCAATTATAAGTCATGAAAGATGCTAGAATAAAGTCCAAAAGAAAAAGTATGCAAGGATAGTAATGAAAAAATGAAATACCGAGCAACACTACTCACAGTCAATGGCAATTAATTTCTCCTATACCACATGTCCACATCCAACAAGAAAACTATTGTGATGCAAACTCTGAACCAGATATTAACACATATAACTGCTGCTTTGATAGAAGAGAAACATAAAGAACTACTTAAGTACATTGACATCGTCGTGGAACCAACACACCCGGTGGTTTTCTTTTCTCTCGAATTATGGCTTCTTTTATCGTTGGCAGCTTTTGGTAAACTTTCTTCCATATATGATTCACTGCACCATCCATAGGTATAGGACCAATACCACCGGAATGACCATTATCATAGACAAACATGGGCTGTACCCGAGCCATGTTTCGGCGGAACGTGTCTTTCTGTTTTTTTGAAAAGCTTTGAAGATGATTGACTATCCAGCTTGGTTTAAGTGCATCACCAACTGCTACAAATACTGAAAATTTTGTATAGTCCACCGTACCTTCGAATGGGAGCTCAATGTTGTCACTGACGATAACAGGTATACAAAGACTTTGAATGGCATCAAAAAGTCGGCATGAAGTGGGTGTGTCCCCGGCTGGATGCAGGCAAAACTCGGATGTTCTCATCCCTTGTATTGATTGCTCTCGCCCAGTCGCATTAGGGAAGCCTTCCTCCATGATTACACCGGGCTCATTATTCAATATATCCCACAACTTCTCTCTAACTAGGCCTCCCTGTAATTTGAACAATTTTTCAGTAAGATTAACATGGAATAGATAAAGCATTGGCTTTTAACAACTAAAAAGACCAGCATAATCACACTTCTGTTGGATGAATACCTACATAAATTTTTGCATCTATTTTATAATTAAACATTATAGGATTGACTTTTCAGTGTTTTGTTGAGTAGAAACAATTCAGCTGAGGCTCATATATGACCAAAGGGGAGAAAAATAAAAGGCAGAGAATTCACCCTCAAGGATGTCAACTATTTACCATCAACATTATGTTCTAGAATTTTCATACGACTCGGAAAATGTAGATTCAAAGCCTTAAACATGAAAAAGAAATAACTTAAATTTAATTACAAAATTAGTCATATTCCATTAAGTAAATTTAAAGGTCAAACCAATCCTCAATATATTACTAACTTAGTTCGTAAAGCAACAGTAAACATCGGTGATGAATTCTGATAGGCTTTGAAACAATTCATTCATGCGCAGAAGTAACTCTGTAATGTTAAAAAGCAAGGTCTTATGTATGTACCAGGAAGCGCTGAGCCTCTTGTTATTGGTTCTCAAAGGAAACCACACACTTATAACATTGAAAACTAGTGTATGCTTTGCAGAACAGTATTTTAGTAAATCAAAATGCTGTTAAATAGTTAAGAAGCATATTTTCCCAGATTGATATAATTATAACTTCCCGGGGTGTATGAAATGGCATGACAAAAGTGAAACCATAATGCTCATATTTGCTATGAAGCTTTAATAAGCAAACACTAATACACTATAATCAATGGTTTTAAGTGATGATTTTTATCTAATGGCATATCCAGATAAGAGTAATATCACAGGTATTTTCAAATTTTAAACCAACCGGCATAGGAATAATTGAATAGTTAGGCTTTTGTTTTGGGAGTGGCGGCAGTAGGGGTAATTTAAATTGAAATTTAAGTCATAAAATTTAACAAAAAAAACAGCATACACTAACAAGATGCTATAGCTATAACCCACAACTGAGATTTTCTGACAACAGAAGTGCATGACAAGAAAAATCCACACAAAGAACAAGTGCCATGACACAGAAAGAAAAGAACAACACCCAATAAATTTGATCACTTAAAACCATGGAGTAGATAAAGAGTCCAATTATAAGTCATAAAAGATGCTAAAGCTGTAGAACATAGTTCCAAAAGAAAAAGCATGCAAGGCTAGTCCAAAAAGAAACAATACTGACCCGGTGCCGATGCTTGGCTCCTTTGAAATAGAGAAGGTTGTAGCGCTCCTTGTTTTCTGACAAATGCAAACGGGGTAGAAGATGTGTGTACGGCACAATCACGTCTTTAATTACAGAAACTTGAGTGTGTTGGATCATTTCAGACGAGGTACAGTTGGATGATTTTGAGTCAAGTCTATACCACCCACCAAAATCCACAACAAGGAGAATAGCCGGGGCAATCTCATCTTTAACATGCCACATTGCAACTGGGTCTGCCAAACAATGCTTCAGTTTTAACATAACCTGACAATTCCAAAGACTAACTCATAAGCTGGTAACAGCACTCTACATAATTTTCTCCTTTTACATTTTCATACATGCATTAAACTAATTTCTCGTTGTTCCCAACACCATCACGATCAACACAAATCAATCATCAATAAGAATACATAACATTTGGGGGAAATGTAACAAAACTAAAAACCCTTATTGCAGCTATGCATACAGTGCAATTAATTCAACACCTTGAACATTTTTAAATGACAGTTCAACTACACTGCATTAAGGGCTTATTTGGATTGATTTATTTCAGCTTATGTACTTCCATAGACATTGGCAAGACTTATTGAGAGAGCTTATAAAAACAACTTATGACATGTCCATAAACTGTTTTCGGCTTAATCCCATAAGCTCTCCATGCTAAGTTACGAAAACAGTTTGAATTTATTTTATCTCTAGTTATAGATATAACATAAGTAGATAAGCACTTATATTATAAGCGCTTAAGCTGTTTATCCAAACAGAGCCTACAATTCTTACGAAAAACAACTAATGACATGTTCAAAAGATTCTCAGGAAAGCTTATGAAAACAACTTAAACAGTTCGAATTTATTTCATTCATTGGTATAGAAATAGCTTATCCAAGCCTGGCGTAAAATTCAAAACCATAACAGTCAGTATCAAACAAGTTTTTCAAATTGCTAGCACAGAAAACAAAACATACCAGTGACAACAAACACATGATCTCTTCCACCAGAACGATTCCAAGCTTCCGTTTTCTTCACAAAATCAACAACCTCCCTCTGCCTCTGATAATCCTCATTCCCAACCTTCTTCCTAAACACCCCTTTCGCCATACCCAATTGCAATTCAGCACTAATAGTAGCAAAAAACGGAACAAAAACTACATCAGCATCACGTTCATCAAAAACCCGTTTTGCAAACGACCCAGTTCGCAAATTCGTCGGTGTAACAAGATCCCCCATGATCCAATACTCCGCACTGTACTGTTTGATAATTGGATTCTCTGGGTATGGTGGGAATTCAGCAAATTCTAAAGCTTTACTTTTGGATCGAATTTCACGATCGACGTCGCTGCCGATTCGGGAATCGGAGGTGAAGGACCAGTAGCGGTTGAGGAGGGCGTAGTTGAGGGATCTGGGGAGGTCGGCGACGTAGACGTTGATGCCGGAGGTGGTAGGTTGGAGAGAGAGTGAAGAGTGTGTGGTGGTGGTGTAGGAGGAGAAGAAGAAGAAGAACGTGAGAGAGAGAATGGAGATGATGATGAAGAAGAGAAAGAGTGTGGGAATGGAGAATGGGGTATTGTTGTTGTTCTTTGGAATTGGAGGCATTGTGTTTGTTGTAATGTCTCTGTTTTACTCTGTTTCTTGTGTTTCAGTATGAGTGCTTTCCAAGTATGAAACAGTGGATATGCGCAGATCCAGACTTAAATAGATTATGGATGATCAGATCTAATAAAAAGTTGATTCATGAATGCATGCACGAATAGCTTATGATATTGCTTTTATGTGTTAACCCTCCTGTTTTTAGGGGAAAAGGATTGATAATTTGGAGTTGGATCGTGTTTGGAGTTCGATCGAGAGGTAGATAAAGTCAGACGTAAAATTATTTCATCCAAGAATTGAACTCAAATACTCCTGATCAATTCGTCTTTTGTAGTTGTACATAATATATTTTCGACTTGTTTTATAAGCTTGTCAAAATTCTTCTAAGAAAAACATTGTCAAAATTCCTTGCAACAGAACTTATCGCTATCTCCTTTTCAATTCCCATATATTCCAAATGATAATTATCAGAGGAGAGATTGATAAAAAATTGTTCATGATAAAAGAGGTAGATAGTTTACATGTCATACCAAAATTATCATTTGATTTGGAGTTTGTTGCCTTTAGAACATTGAAGCCTAAAACTTTCACAATTACCAATTTATATTTTGATACAAGTGGAAGAGTCAAAACACAAACATGGCATAATTGCTTTATAAGTTTAAGCTTTATAAGCTCAAAATGAAACCGAAGCAACATGTGCGATCATTCCTCCATATAACTGAAAATTTTGGTGTCAGTTATTACTTTCCTTCATGCAAATTCTTAGTTTTAATTGAGATTTCTCAAAATGATCTTGGTGGATATATACAAATTGAAATGCAACAGAGATGTTAGTATATGTACAAAGATGATGCATGTGTGTAAGGTTACCAAATTATTAAAATTTTGTGCAGGAAAATTCAGAAAGAGTACATAAACATGCATGGGTCAAAAACTAAGCAAATGTTAAGTTTTGCTAGTGATTAGGTTTTGAATCCTGAACCTTTTTCTCAAACTCATTTGGATGTCTATGCCTTGAGAAATGACTTTTCCAAAACATAAGTGCAGAAAACATCTGTCAAACACAAGTGATTTCCAGTAATGTAACTTCTCCAACATGATGATAACAGGGATATGATGCAATAAATACTATAAAGTATGGTTTGAAGTAATACCGATGATGTATTAAACCCAATTTTTCTATAGATGTGAATTCCTTCATAATTAACCTTGACAGATAGCTAGATATTACCTCCTTGATGAAAAATCTATCGTGAACAAAAAGAATAATGGCAAAGCAAATAGAAACATTGTTATGCATTAAATTTGATGATATACAATAAAACTAGAGAGTTCAGTTGAACTCACAACAAAATTTAAAGCAGCAAGATAGCAAAATGTCATGTCATGCTCTTAAGTCTAAACTATGTTACAAGAAATTTCCCTCAAAATTAAAGAGAGAAAAACTATTGCACAAGAGAAGTCCCTTGGTCTTTCTCCAGCGCGTTGTTGACTAAGCGGCTACAACTTCATCAAAATTCCAATCTTGTACTATGTCCCTCCTCACGGCACGACTTCTTACAAGCCGCGGAGGACCAGGTATCTCAGTGTTACTAGGTTGAGGGGTAACTTTGGAAGTTGATGCTGCAAGAAAAGAGTGTACAGTAGGGGGTTGAACAGATAACTTCCGTGTTAAGCAGTTTGCAATAGCATAACATCTTCCTTCGTTATCTGAATTTGAAACAGATCTCCTGAAAGAGTGTGATGGTGACAGATTTTCCACACTATGGCACACAAGACATGCTAGACTCATTATGCCTCTCACAGTCTTCCCCTGCAATTCATGTCAGAAATTATATTTCTTCATAAAAGTTTGGACAAAATAGCTTTATTTTCACATCATTAGCTGTCCAATCTGGCACCAAAAGTGTGGGAAATAACATACAAAGAATGGGAATGAGAAGCATTATAAAAATGAACATAACATTCAACCACCTTGCTTAGAAGGGTCAACTTGCTAAGCTAAAAAAAAAACGGGCAGCCCGGTGCACTAAAACTCCCACATACGCAGGGTCCGGGAAGGGGTCACACCAATTGGTGTATTGTAATTGTATGCAGCCTTACCCTGTTTTTTACACAAGAGGCTGTTTCCAGGACTTGAACCCATGACCTTTCAATGACAAGACATATGTAAAACTTCCTTATATCACAACTCATTCAATTCTTATGATCAGTTTGTCAATTGGGATTAGACATCTAATCTAGAAAATATTATTTGAGCATCTAAACTCAAACATTGTAACTTTATAACCATACTGGTGTATCAGAAATGCCACATTACCAGAATTTTGAACCTTATAATCTCTACCTATCTATTATTCATGTTAAGCCAGCCACATGTTTCAAACACTACAGTATACCATAAGTATAGGAACAGAAAAATTGAAACAATCTTACAGTAATTATGAGTAGTTTAATAACAGTTTTTCTTATAAGTTGAAATCACTTTAACTTTGCAGAAATCCTAAATCTAACGTCTCTATCAAGAACCAAATACATTAAAGAGCATAGCAACTCTATCAAAACTAGATGATCAATCATTGATTCAGAGAACGACATACTATCTCTGTATGACAGTTTTTACAGGTCAAATAGAAAGAAACACCTGAATCATCTCTTATACCATTCTACATATACCACTAAAGGATAAATTTTTTTGTTGCAGCTCTTCAAGAAGGAGCATTTTAAAGAGCCTAATTCTCACACAACTGAAACAGAAATGTCAACTAATCTACCTCTGTAGCAGACACATAAAAAAGAAGCAACATGCAAAGTTTGGAAGTAAAGTCGAACAAAGTTAAACATTCTCGAAGGATTGTTGGTTAAATAAGCCAAAATTTCGATGATCAAGCATTCGGGTTAGCATACTTCAAATTAACCAAAAGTCCTAAACACAAACAGATTAGAATTCAATCACAGACAGAGTAAACTAACAACTTTAATTTGTTATTCAAAACTTATCTGTGTTGTCAATTACTTCAAAACCAACAAGTCAATTATATCAACTAATCTATAATCTATATTCTTTTAATCCTATTTTTTTTTACCTCGTGGAACTTTTTTTTACACTGTTAATTTATGTGTAGCCCACTTAGTATTCATTCATAAAAATCATGAATTGAAAATTGAAATCAATTCCACAGCATAAGATAAAATATTACCCACACATCAGTAATAACTAAAAATAGAAACTTAACCACTAACCATTACAAGATTTTATTTTTTTTGTTGAGGGAAACCATTACAAGATTTGAAATCATGGATCTAAAATAAACAGTATAAATTGAAAATCTACAAATCAAGATATGACACACGAATGAATCACATAAATGAGATCTAATGTAACCAAAAATCAGTGAAATTGAAAAGGAGGGTTACAGTTGAATCAAGATGAAGCAGGAAAAAAAACGGAATGAGAGGGACACAAACCTCGTTTGAGAGAAGAGCAGAGAAAGTGAGTGAGTGGGACAAGAAGATTTGATAAGATCTTTTACGAGGCAAAAAGCAACTGGGCCACTGTTGCTGCTGTGTTTTCTGCGAACTTGCATACGTTGCCTCCAAATTTTTCGATGTGGATAAAAAAAAAGTTTGTAATTAAGATCTGAAAATGAAATGAAATTAGTTAGATTAATGCAACCATGAGATTAAGACCTACTCTTTTTATTTTTGTCGACAAATCTTAATCATCGATGCTACTCACTTACTAGTATTAGTATACGTACTAAGTAACCATGTTAATCTCTCCGTCCAATTTGCACCTTAACAACAGAAGTAAAATTACTAGTTTTACACATCATCACCATTTTTTATTTTTTTTTTAACCCAGGCATCTGATCTAGCAACCGACTAATTTGAGAAAATCAACCACACCACTCACTTGTAGGGCTTATTTAAAACTAAAGCAAAAGTTTTGTATGGATTTGTCCATCAAAATTATTACTAAAGAGACTCGAACAACAAACTCTAAAGTTCCAAACTAATCACTTGACTAACCACAAATGGGGTTACGTCATCACCACTTTAACATTGACACTATTCGTTTTTGTCCAATAGTTGTTACTTTTTTCACCGTATAACTTTCTCGTGTGTTCTAATTTATATATTTTTTTAACAAAAAAGTTATGGGAGATTTGTTAAGTATATAATTCAAATTGAGTTTTCACTTTTATTTTGAATAAAAAATAAGTTTTTCACCTATTTGGATTATACAATTAAAAACTCCATTATTACATAGCGTGTTTTTTGTTTTATATTAAAAAAATTTAAACACTTCTTACTCACCCCTGTTGTGCCAAAAAAAATTAGAAAAACTTGTTCGAATTATATAATTCAAATTGTATCAGCACAAAGCTAAGTTTGTTTGAGACAAATATACTCGGTTTAAAAATTATACTAACCATTGTAACCCTCTCCTATGTTTCATGTCACTGTTGGTTGTTCCCGTTGGTGGTATTTTTAAATTTTTTTAATTTTATTTGACATGTTTTTGTCTCTTTTTTTTTGTTGTTTTTAAAAAGCAAAGTTTAAAACTGCTAAAATAGGAAAGATTCTAGTTGTTGTTTATCGGGTTTGCATATTTTGGATTATATAATCCAAAAATCGCTAAAAAAACGTTTGAATTATATAAGTTAAACAAGGGTGTTTTTGTAAAAAAAAATAGAACGCATGAGAAACTCGTAGTGTGAAAAAAGTAATAGCCTTGTCCGAAATCACTTATCTAAATTTAGGTTTTTTCTAATAAAAAAACATATTTTGGGCCTTAACAGCTAAGCTAAGTTCAAAGACACTTTCTTTTTTCCACCCTATTAATTTCTCACGCGAGCTACGAATTTCATATTTTATGTAAGCACCCGGTAAAACCCTTTGAAACAAACACATTAAATTTTTTTGGATTAATTTCTCACGCGAGCTACGAATTTCATATTTTATGTAAGCACCCGGTAAAACCCTTTGAAATAAACACATTAAATTTTTTTAATTTATAATCCAAACAGAGTACATGAGAATAGAACAAAGTGGAAAAAGAAATTGGCAAGTCCAAATACCATGTTTAAGCTTTTTTTTTCCCTGTTTGAATTTAAAAAAATGGATTTGAGGTTAAAATCAATTTTAGATTAAAAACTGTAAATTTCAGCTTTTAATTATAACCTATTCTTGAACAAAATCAATTTTATTCGAGGATGCACAACCATGTGAAATCAATCATATCTCAAAATTAAATATCTTATTGTGTGTAATGTTGAAATTCATTAATATATTTTAAGTACATTACTTCTTCCTTAAAAAAAAGAAAGTACATTACTTCAAACAAAAAATATATTTTCAGTACATGTGTGTTAATGTTCTTTTTCTTTTTTAACCCACCGTAATTTTTGTAAAATAAATTTCTACGGTATCTTAGGTCTTTGATCCTAGTACGTGTTCTATGAGAATAAATGAATATACAATTCTCAATCTCGGACACTCCACATCTAAAATACGCGAGTTCTAGCAAGCAAACTACTTGACAAAAAAAAATTGTTATTATAAACAATTGTTCACAAGATCTAACTCAACAGTTAGAAATACCAAAATTGTTAGATTGAACACTATGATCGAACCTTTTTCACAAATCAACATCACAAGATCGGTCCAAATGGGTTTGACTCTTCCACTTATAAGTGCAAGTTTTTTAAACAACACTATAACAAATGATAATGAACTTTTTTTTTTTTTGAAGTAACAAATGTTAATGTAGTTACAAAAATTTAAAAATTGAGGGAGTTTGTAAAAAAAAAAGAAGAAAACTGAGTGACCTTTCGTCATTCTAGACAAAAAAAGAAGTTTGAATATATATACGATGGTGTTTCTGCCTCATCTGGATTGTGAAAGAAAGATTACAAGTTAATAAAAGACGAGAGAAAGGATCGCTGAGAAGGAGGAGGAGTAGTAGTTTTTCACTTTTGCTATGCTATCAACGATTTTGATTTTAAAAGTTGCATGTGTCACCGTGGCAACTACAGCTGCAGTAGTTGGTTGCATATACTTGTCAGTCCCATGATGCAAATAGTCTTTATTATTTTAAATCTATGTTGTTCTTGATCTATGATTATTTTAAGTATGACATCTATAATTTGGTTAGATCAATATATATGTAATGGTATGAGTGTTGGTGGTGCGATTTAATTTTATTTCAACTTTAAAAGTCATTCAAATCTCAAGATTTAAAACATGGTTTTGTTTGTATTGGTTTGATTTTTTCTAAGATAACAAACAATTTAAAATTTCTGCCAACAATTTTGATTACATTAGGCTAATGAAGTGTATGTCCGATTTTCAAAGGTAGTTCCTCAAGCTTATTTGTCTCAGCATTTAATCTTTTGAAGCTGATTACACTCCCAATTGACTCATGAAACTGTGTGAAATCATTTGTACTCAAGTCAAGATCAATGAGATTTGTCGAGTTTCCGAAAGTATCAGGAAATGATTTTTATTGTTGGCATGTAGGTCAAGTTCAATAAGGTTTATCATTTCATCAAATGAGTTTGGAAGGTTTGAGTTTAGACGACAAACAATTGTTGTTAGAAGAGCCATGAATGTGTGCTTCATCAAATGTTTGGTTTGATATTTTCTTTATTGTATTAAGGAAGTATGACTTTATGATATTTGTTGTGCTTTTACATGCTAAAACAGTGGAGTCACAATTTGCATTTACACTTGCAAGAGTAATTTGTTTGTCCAAGTGGTTTGCATGTCAACAACCTCCATTCTTATTACGATTGCAAATTATTAACATCACAATCGTTTTGTTGGAAAAAATGAAATCTTTCTGTTTTGATCACAATGAAAGTGGATGATGTGTTTGACAAAAGTATAGCATAATTATTTTCTTCTTTAACTGGTTGATATTATTTAGTGCTAAGATGTTGGTTTTTGTTTATTTTGCATCAAGTAGAGAAGTTTATTTTGCCTATCTATCTTTCTTTTTTTTTTGAGCAAATTTTTGCCTATCTATCTAGTACGTAGTGATATGGCATCGTCATATTTTTACTCGGTATTAGATCAATATTAGATTCCCTATTCAATAAAAGGACATACATTAGTCGTGTGATAATCTCTGCAAGCAGTCTTGATTTCCATGCTTTTCCCATGATAAAATAAATATTAGTTTTCTATGATGCAAATAATGGTATGTTTGATTATTCTTGGATTTTAGGCAAACTTGGTTTGGATCTACATGTTTGTTTACCAAGAGGGTCTAATATCACCACTATGGTAAATCGAATTTGTGGAGTCTTCCAAGTTTTTCTTATATGACTTCTGATTATAGCAGCTATCTGTCTTTTGCGTCAAAACATTTTGGGTCAACTCTAATAACATAGAATATGTGGTGTGTTCATTTGTTTTGGTGAAGTCTCGCCTTTGTCATCTCATGTATGTTATTTATCACTATCATTGAAATATTTAGTCTCAAAGGTTTTCATGCAAAAGTGTTAAAAACCACTTCAAATTCACTTTGCTTTTTCCAAAATCCACGGTTGTTGGTTTTTTGTTTACAGTATGATTTATGAGTTTTTGTGTGTTGCAGACTCAAATTCGAGGAATTATCCGTTATTTAACATTTCATCGTGCTGCTAATGATTTTCTCAATGCTAAAACTGACAAGAATGACTATCACTGGTATGTTTGCTGTTGTCTTTCTGTTAGCTTTTGCCTAATTTTTTTGTTGTGACAAGGGCTTTCTGTTTTTGGTAATTAGTGTAATAATAATGGAATTTGAATGTTTGCTTTTGAAAATGCTTCCTCCTTTTTTGTTGGATAAAAGATTAGAGAACATTGTTTCTATAACCCTAACTTTACATTTTTGGTGTGACTACACAATATAAAGAGAAGGAAAAAAATTCAATATACATATGGTCATCTTCTTCGATATGCTAGTATAAATTTAACAATTGCAAATGAATTGAAAGATTCCACTTATTCTTTATTGCTCCATGAGTATATATGATGCAGGAGCACTCAATGTCATTGATAATATAGGGTTCAATGATATAGTGTGCTCTTACCATATAATGTGGTAATATTGGCTAATAGTTAACTTTGACACCAACTACCGTTCTTTATGTATTAAGGGGTCATCGAGTTAGCATTCGGCCTATTTACTTGATCTTAAACAGTAGACACAGACGGGATTAGGAGTGTTTATGGATATATGATATGATGACAATATCTCATCAAAACATTCACATGATTTGAAAAATAACATGTGGTACCGAGACTCTTCATTAAGAACTCAAGTTTTAGGTTCCTCTAATTCTACAAAGTTCACAAATAAGGGTGGTTTTACCCTTGGTTTAATTTAAACAAATTCTTCTAGTTCTTTAGTGCATTTATTTGAAAGTATCAGAGATTAGTTTGATGTATAAAATAAATATTTTAAGGATCGATTTGATAATGAGTGACATAATTTAGAGATTAACTTAATTTTTAATGAATAATTCGAGAATCCATTTGACACTATAACAATTTGTAATGACTTTCGTTTAAAAAAAAGTAAATTTAAATTTCTCGATTAAATTCATCCCTATACACATGAAAGTTGACTTACAACTCTATGTCAGCACTGTTAACGACAAGATTTGACGAAGGGACTAAATTGATTGACATATACAAAATTCAGAACGTATTGACTATTTAAAAAAATTGAGAAATGAAATTAACCGATGCATACAAATAAGAAAGAAAAAAACTTATTCAATGGATAATCAATGGTACATAGTTCATTGCTATCTAATAACGATGGTTTTTGATGGTGTTAAAAAGGGTTATTGGTACTATTGTAACGGCATCCATCTTTACCTAAATACATCGAACATTATTAGTCTCCATTATCAACTTGCAAACAAACTAATAAAGTCCAACACATTGAATTCATGTAATCTCAATATTAATCAATGTATTAGTAAATCTACAAATTATTACAAGTTTTCCTTACTCTAGTCATTATTAGCAAACCAACATAGGTTGAAACAGAAAGATCACAAGTAGCAACGTGTACAATATGCAAGTTACTCAACTAAAGAATAATCTACCTCATATCGTAGATGTCTAAAACACCATTCGACCATGGAAGAATTTGCTCCATGAGGAGTCGGAAGCATGATGCATTTTTTCAATTCCCCTGAATACACGGAACATGTCGATGACGTACACAGAGTTGCTCTCATATCCCCACATGACCGGGTTGCTCAATGCATAACAGTTACTCCTATCAAATTTTGAAACATAAAATAATGCAGTATCGCCCAAAGTTTCCAGTTTGACAAAACTCATTGTTGAGAAGTCTACCTTGTAGACATTCCTTATTTTTGTCATTAATAAATCAACCACTAAAAGTTGTTCATTACATTCAACCAACCTAAGGTACAAGGAAATTGTTAAGTTGGGAGTAATAGTCAGCTTGAGAAATTTAATATTTGCAGAATTCAAGCTGAGTACCCCAGTGTTGGCTTTGTTAGTGATAACATATATTATATTGAAAACCACAAAGTCAACAACCATCTCTGCATTTTCCGTTGTCGAATAAGTAACCCAACAAGAATTTCGAGATTGATAGACATGCAATCGACTTTTGCATAAAACCACCAAGACAAATTCCTTAGAGCATTTGTCAAAAGCAAGCAAGGCACGATCAGGTAAATAAGAATAGTTAACTTCAGAAGGAAGGGTATTGATTACCTTCTTTATTCTTGTAAATGGGTTGATTAGCATAAATAAACGGTTGTATTTTGTCATGATAAAATATCCTCCAGAAGACGAAACATAAGTAGGGTAGAGGAAGTGCTTCATCATCTCCAAGCAATTAACTTTTTGGTCAGGTATGGTAATAAAGAAATATGATTTCTTAACTTGATTCGAAATTTGAAGAAGTAATGGTTCTTGGGATGCCAAGAAATTTCTCCAAGAAATTTTATGAAAAACCCTCCAATTCTTGAACACACCAGCAAACTGAAAAAAGTAATCAAAATCTAGTATTTTGGAAATGATATCAAGCACATCCCAAGGAAGTTCACCGCTCTCTTCTACCTTTTTCACCTTTATACCTATGAATCACAATGACAATGTTAGGTGATTTCTAAACATGTTTTTTTTTTTTAATTTATGAAAGTTAAGATATTTTATCGTTAATCTGATGATATCACAGAAAATGAGGAGATAAACAAATATTGATTACCCCATTTTCCCAAGAAGGAAATTTAGATCAGCATAAAATACAAATATGTGTGATCTTTTTTTTTTTCTTCATGTGAGTAATTTACTTTCCCATTTTTGTGGTCATGGATCATGCCAACGAATAGAAAACAATAGATATTCATTTTCATCCTCACATATATTAAGAGTGAACCATTAAATTCGTCCTTGAATTTTCACGGGTCGGTCAAATTCATCCCTCAATTATGCGAAATATCAACTTAGTCCCTGAATTTGTCAGACGTCCATCAAAAAGGTCCCTCCGTCCAAGTGTTCTGTTAGCCATGCTGATCTGTCGCCCTGCATGATGTGTTGCCTTATACACGTGGCAAGAAGGAAGCCACGTGTTCAAGGACTAATTTGATTGAATTGGAAAAAGTCTAGTTTTCACTTTTCAGTTTATTTTTTTCTTCTGCTTTCCCATTTTGCCCCTGTGTTACCCATACATCCTTCTTTACATTTCACTCAGAAACATCAAAAATGTCTTTGACCCTTCTCCTTCCCACTAAAACTTTCTCCATTCTCACCCCTCCAAAATCATCATCATCTCCGGCGATTCTCACGTTTTTTAAGTTTCTGTGTTCGGTTGTGGTTAAAGGTAACACCTTTCCTGTAGTTTATCAAGTTTCTGTGTTCGTATGCACCCTTTTGTTGTCCGTTTTTTTATTTTTTTGTTTTAAGTTTTGATCATTTTGTACACATATCCTTCAAGGATCAATTTGATATCTGATTAAACAATTCAGGGACTTATTTTATGGTTTTTAATATAACGTATGGATCTATTTGATAGATAGAGCAATCATTCATGGAGTAATTTGATGGAAATATTATTACAGAAAGGTTACATTCCTCAATCATCTTCAACCTCTTTTCTCACATCACCATTAAACTTGGAGCTTGAAGATGAAGCTCGACTTTCATAACTGTTTTTTCCCATATTCCCACCCCATCATTTCAGATTCAATTTCAATAGTTTTGCTTCAATTTTTTTTTGTTGAGGATTTTGACTTTCAGATTCAATGCGAAAAAGTTAGGATTTGAAGATTTTTGAATTAGGGAAGAACTGGACCACTTATTACTGGAGGATAGATTGCAGATTGTGTAATTAGGGTTACAATTTTATACAATTGGGGAAGAAAGAGCCGTTGGGGAAGAAAAGAGCCGTTTGGGAAGAAAGCCAAAACATTTTCTGCAAATCAATCAGTTTAGCCCTTTGAAATGTTTGTTTTTATCGGCCAAATTAGTCCCTGCCCACATGGCGTCTGACATGTGACTATGTGAGAGGTTAACGGCCACGTCAGCCCCGTTAACGCTCTGTTTGAACAGAAGGACTAACTTGATTGACATTTAACAAATTCAAGGATTAAATTGATATTTTGCATAATTGAGGGATGAATTTGGCCGACCCGTAAAAATTCAAGGACGAACTTGATGATTCACACCATATATTAACATCCTAATTGAAAGCATTAAATATTAGGCATGGCATTTTATTTGAACCCCCTCCCCAACAAAAGAAAAATGAGAAGGAATTAAAGACATAGGCATAGGTCAAGTAGTGAGGAAAAATCATTTCCATGCATTTCCCCTACAATCATTTGAGAAAAAACAAATATACCAAGAATCAATAAAAGATAGTACAATAAAATTTTTAGATTAATTCTAAAACAGAAAAGATAACAGACAACTGGAATAGTGAAAATAAACACTACAAAGAAAACCAATAGGGTGGAATTACTGAAGGGTTGAAAACAAACAGATAAAACCATATCAAAGAGAAAAATAAAATAAGCTACAAGGTGATAAACACCTTAGCTGTACTGTATGAACAGAAAAAATACAATACACTTTTGGTCCCCTAACTTTACGAAAGTTGTGATTTTGGCCCCGAACCAAAAAAATAGCATTTCTGTCCCCCTATCTTTAACCCTTTTGCTAAATGCTAATTTTGACCAAGTCAAGGCGGCACCTCACTTAGCTAAATCATAGATAAAAAAAATTCCAGCTCGTCAATGATCGAAAGAATAATTAAAATATAAAATCATCTCAACCCTTCCTCACCTCAGTCTCTGCTTGCACCTTCGTCAACCCTACCACTTCCTTCACCAACTCCTCAACCCTAGCCTCCTTCTATTTCAAAACCTCCTTCAGTCCAGCAGCATCCTTCTTCATCTCCTCCCCCACACTCATATCCGATAACATATCATGCTGCAACCTCGTCATATGCATCCCAAGATCCACCCTCTAGAGTCTAGACGCAATAACCTTCATTGCCTTCGCAGTAAACATCAACCTTACAACAATAAGCTTCTAAACTCTTACAATCATTTCTCTTGGATAACACCCAAGGTTTTGTGTCCATTTTATATAGACGCTGATTTGATGAATCATCGATCCCAACACTAAAACCTTGACCCATAAAACTCTTCATGTGATTGTAACTAAGCAAGATCTACCTCTAATTAAATAATGGTAAACACAAATAACCAGATTTTGTGCAGTTTTGCTTGCGCTTGAAGATGATGAATTTGCGACCTAAACTGCATTCTCACCAAAACCAATGGAAAATCCTTCAAAAAAATTTCAAAAGCTAGCTTCAAATCAATTCAATTCCAAACTTTATGAAAGAATTAGCAAAATAAAATAACCACTGGAAGTTTTGGGGAGTTCTAACAGAATGGTTGCAGGGTAGGAATCTCCTGTTTGTTTAGTTTTTTTTTTCTTCTTTTCTTTCTATGGTGATTTCTCCTACTAGTTGTTTATTAAATTGTAAAGTTTCCGGAATATTTTCTGATAGTAAGACGGTTGTTACAGCGTGGACAATAGTTTCTCAAGGACATAAAATGCATGAACCCCTAACCCCTATTGTAATACTCCAAAGATATAGACTCCATCAATTCATAACATGAAAGATTTCTATCATCAATTTTGCTCTTGTTCAACAATGCAGAGTGTCACAACTTAATCCATCAAATTAGTCTCTAATCTAGGACGCCATTACACTCAATCTAGGAATGATTGAACAATTTAAATATATCGAACAAATATTATGGTGGATGGCGACAAACCAAAAATCATGGCATTACAGCATATGGTAGAAACATGAGGGATATATATAGTAAAAAAACTGCATAAAAGTATCAACAGATGAGAAGTGCAATGAATAATCATAGATTACTAACTGACCGGTGGTGTCAAGTTGAAATCGAAGTGTGATTTGATGTTCCTTTGGCAGGAAGTAGTTGAACCACAAAATTAAATTGGTATGCCCTTTAAGCAGCTCCTTCACTCTTGCCACAACACTTTGATCCTTGAAATCGTTTAGGAGATTCAAAAACTCATTATAAGTTTCCCTCTTATCATGAAACGATACTTTTACAGCCTCAAGAAACGCTGATGCATCTTTAGACCCTAACGAAAGTGTGATTTGATGTTCCTTTGGCAGCAAGATGTTGAATCCCAACATTAAATCTGCATGCCCTTCAAACAAGATCTTCACTCTTTCTTTGACAAGGTTTAAAAACTCATCATGATCATATTTATGACTTATTAATTCATATCGAAGTTCGTTAAACTGATCATTCTTTATTCTGTCATATTGAAACGCAACATTTACTTTCTTAAGATACATGGATAGATCATCGTGAACTCTATAGGGCTCGTTGTTTGGCAGGAAGATGTTGAATCCCAAAATCAAATCTGTATGTCCTTCAAACAAGATCTTGACTCTTGCTTCAACTAGGTTTAAAAACTCATCATGATGGTTTTTATGACTTGTTAATTCTTGTCGAAGTTGAAAAAACCGATCAAACTTTATCCTGTCATCTTGAAAAGCAATTTCTACTGCCTTGAAATATGCCAATACATCATGGTAAACTCTATAAAACTCGTTGTTTGG
>Ga0228710_1005422_pt1 | contig 19822 bp, 12 predicted proteins | sample MedpolnodulmetaG_FD_177995 | JGI IMG/M metagenome (GOLD analysis project Ga0228710, IMG submission 177995) | Root nodule microbial communities from Medicago polymorpha collected in Santa Monica, California, United States - pink nodules | ecosystem: Host-associated > Plants > Roots > Nodule... | reverse complement strand
CTCCACAAAAAAGTAACTCAAAATTTTATTATTAGGTCCAAATTTTCATTAATATAATCTTGAAAATTTGGCTTTTAGAAAAATTCATATTTAATTCATTACATGTTAAAAAAACTAAAAGATTTTATAAAAGAGTGTCTTACGATGTTATGAACATATCTGTAAAAAATCTTTCAAAAATTTAGAAGTTTAAGTATAATTAAACAAATTTTAATTTAACATGGACTAAAAATACTAACGGAAAATTTTGTAGGGACTAAAAACTGTGATTTGTTTTTATAGGGACTAAAAACAAAACTGCAAATATTTATAGGGACCAAAAACTTAATTAACCCAAAACAAAATATTATATTGTACATGAACTTTGAAACCAAAAAATAGTATATTCATCTAACAGAAAAAAAATTACTTATCTTATTATGAGTAAGAAATAGTAAAATAAATAAATAAGTACTTATAATGAATTGAACCATGATGAGGAATGATTTTAATTTTTTTTTTTAAAGAAATGGGTAGATTATATATGTTCTTTTAAATTACTATCAACATCTAGATTATAAGTCAAAAAAAAAAATGAACAGCTAGATTAAAGATTATTGTTTTTTGGGACAAAATATCATGTTCAATTATATATCACCAATAATGATTGTGTACTCCATGCAACTTTATTAATCTTGCTGCCATTTTCAGAGTACTACTCATGCCTCCATAAAATTGAGTCAACCTTAGTCTTAATCAAAATATAATGCAGATTTAATGATCTTAGTTAGCAGAAGATCACAACATTTAATTTTTCATTTCCTAGATGTACATTATAAGGGAGAATATACATGATAGAGAACAAAGCAACTAACTTTCTGGTATTACTTGATAAAACATGTAAAAAGGAATCAAAAAAGATTAGAGGAAGATGGAAATATGAGATGAAGAAAAAGACATGAGAAAGTGGTTTATTTTTATCATAAATATATAAAAAAATATATATAAAAAGAAAAAAAGATTGATGAAGAAGAGATGAGAGAAAGAGACTGCTAGCTATATATGTCTCAATCAAAAGAAGGGTTGAAGCACATGTAATGGGTCAGTTAATTACAAAACAAGGGAAATTTTTGTAAAGTTTGTGAATCTTCCTAATGAACTAAAACCAGAAGTCTATGAAAGTATCATTAACCCTATATCTTATCATATGTACCTCGACCTATATCATATGTGCCAGTAACCCACTTGTATGCAACATAACACAACTCTCACATGCACATATTTTGAGGAAGCATTTAAACATATATAAGAATGCCTTTTCCAACTCTAGCATTTCGAAGTAGACATCCATGGTTCATGGATTGTCTATTATGGTGCCTCATTTTATTGTGTGTTCAGAGAAGTAGTTGGTGTAAATGCTACTTCTAATTCACCATTTATACGCAATAATGTAATTATACTATGCAGATTTTGATTGAAGGAAAAAGAACAAGAGTAATGCAATGCAATGCATGGGAGACAAAATAAAAGAAAAGAAAAAGAAGCACCAGCTAGTTATAGCTCTCTGCTCCATATCCCCAGAAATCATGCAAAAGATAAGTTGAAAACCAAAAAAAATAATTGATTTTAAAAATTCTATGTTGAACCAAACACGAAACCTATTTCGTTCCATTTTGATGCGGCAAAGGGAACAGATAATCAGGAAAAAGTTGCTTTGAGTTGAGCACCAACTACAAACAAAGTTACATCACTCACTCATTCATCACACAATTTTAATTCCTCAAATGCTATAAATAAATCAAATCAAAGAAATACTATATGATAAAATAACATACTAATATATATTGAAAATTTGCACACATCCAAATGTTGTCTGCGCCGCGTAATGAAAATCAAAATAACATGAAAATCTGAACTGAGATTTGGACAAAACAAAACAAAACAAATTAAACATTCCTGCACCCTTTAATTTCGTGCACTGATCTGAATAATAATCATCATCCTCATAATCATTTGTCAACACTTAACTATAGTACTCTAGCTATAGTACCTAAGTACTACTACTACTACTTCAGAGCTGATCCATATAATATAATGTTAATTAAGATTATACATTGAAATTAATTAACATTGATCCATAAAAAATACTTAATGGTTTGTTTCAACTCAAACTCAAATAATTATTCAAATAGATATATAGATAGAGAGAAATAGGTACTTCTCTTTAGGATCTTGGAGGTGGGAAGAATTGCGTACCAGCCATGAAAGCATTAAGCGGAGCTGGATATAGTGAAGAATACTCAAATGGATTGCTCACATTTGTGGTGGTTGTTATGAGATTTTGTTGATTTCCTTCACCGCCGCTGCCACCACCGCCACCGGAAGAACCCTCACCACCACCAGCAGCAGCATTTGGGCTAGTGTAGCTACCTTCAAGTCCTTGATCATACAAAATTCCCTTGAAAACTCTTCCTCCTATGTTCACAGCTGTTTGATAAGCATAACGTTCGTCTTGTGCATCCATTGCACTCACTTTTACACACCGGAACACCGCCGGTGAATTCAGCTCCGGTGGAAAATTTCCCAACTCCAACCCTAATTTCAAATCAAATAAAAAATTAAATCTAAATCAAAAAATTCAAAAAGAGAAACCTCAATTGTTTCTATATAGCTATCATTTTCAAATTAAAAAGAAAGAAAGAACCACTTACCTAACAATTTTTTCATCTTCACAAGAAAAGAAAGAGAAAAAAGAGAGAGAAAGAAAAAAAAAACTAAGTTGATAGAGTATGAAAGGAATGGATATATAGAATATATAGACCAATTAGGTATCCTATTTATCATAGATTCATAGAAACTATATAGTTTCTCCTCGAGATCTCTATCACTAAGCTATATAGTTTGAAAATTCGTCACTGACCTAGCTATATATCAAAAAACTAAACACTAAAATTCAAACCCTCGTAATATTTTTTCATTTTATATATACTCTATCTTTCAACAACTCCTCCGAAACTAAATAAAAATGAGTATATCGTTCAAAATTTTATATTTCTATATATACCTGTGGTAGTGATAGGTACTGGAGTACAAGTTAGAGAACCAGAAGCTCCAGAAGGATCATTTTGATTTTCTCTGTGTCTTCTTGACGAGTGAAACTGTTGCTGCTGCTGATTTTGTTGCTGCAACGACGTGAGTTGTTGCTGCCGTTCACGGCGTTTAGCAGCTGGAACCCAAGTACTTTTCACGTGAGTTTGACACTGAAACCCTCGACTCTTGCAACAAGTTCTACATCTAAGATGTGGACAATCTTTCTTAGCTTGGTTACCACAATCTTGACAGTTCATTCCACCACCACCTAAACCACCACCACTTGAAGACCTCATCACTGTTAAACCAAATCTTGTTGATTCATCAGAAAATGAAACAGAAACGTTGTCGTTGTTGTTGTCGTCGTTTCTTCTTGAACTTCCAACACCAAAAGAGTAAAAATTGTTAATGTTTTGTTGATGTTGTTGTTGATGATGATGAAAAGAAGATTGTTGATGTTGTTGTGGCCATATCTCAAAACCTTTGTTGTAGATCTCTTCGTTTCTGAACAAAAACTGATTATTATTTCCACTGTTGTTGTTATTTTCTTCTTGTTCTCTTGCTTCTTCTTTGCCTCTTCCACTGCTTAGAGAGAAGAAACCTGCCATGTTGTTTTGTAACACAAAAATGAAACTATCTTCCCTAATTCAGTTATAGTTATAGCAATAACATCCATATCAGTAGATAAAGAAGAAGCTTCGAGAATCTTAAATTAGTTCTGGAGAGAGAGAAGAAATAGTTTGTTTTGCTTTTTGATCAGACTATAACCGTAATTTTCTTTGCTTTCAAGTGCAAATTAAGTAAGTGGTTTGGTTTAGGTTTTATTATTAATTTTAACCCACACATTATTTTTTTGTTGACTCTCACTCACATCTACATGAGTTGGGTTTCATCTCAAATAAAGTCAAAGTAGATTTTAAGACTCTGAAAAAACTAAAGTTAATTTTTATAAACCGTTCCCAACTAAAGCTAATTTTTTAGTAAACTAAAATTTTAGGTGACTTGGGTTCAAACTCATTAACTTTAGAGCATATGTCAAAACTCATAAAAATGCTAACAAAAATACTTAAAAATTATCTACAACAAATATTATTAGGATACTAGAAGTTGAATCTACAACCGTGTGACTAATTTGTGTGGGGGCATGTAGATTTTTTGTCAGATTAATTGAGTTTTATCTTTTTCTTTCTTTTTGGTTGAAGCTTTTGAGAGTGAAAAGACTTTCTTAATCAATGACATGAAGTAAAAGAAAAGGAGAGACAAAAATTAAAACTAATTAACATGAAAAAATAAAAAGAAAAACTAAAAGAAGAGTGCATGTGTTATGTTTGGTTAATTTTGTTCTAGTTTGTGTGTTTGTAAGTCACTCACTCAACCCAATTATGACACGGAATTAGAGTCTTTGCTACGCCGGCATGATAACTGCACTCATCCACTATAATGTAGAAAATCATTTATGAATTACAACTCAACTCATTTCTCTCTACAATGAGAAGATTATTGTAATCTAATTCATATTGTATGTTAGGTTACATCAGTGAAATAAAATTGTGTCGTTGTGCGAGGGGAATCTTTATTTTGAGTTCTTTTATTGATGCATTTGTTGATATTCTAACATATGAATGAAAATAGAATATGATTTATACGAAAACTTTATATTTTTTATTTTGATCACAGGTATTATTTTTTTTTGTAAATTATGACTTTTATGATTTTTTTTTAACAAGTCAAAATGAAATATATTACTATCAAAAAGACTCTTTATCAGCACAAGGTGTGCCAACAAGAACATCAAAAGTATACAAGGTAACTAGTCATAAGGGAGAGTGTGTGTGCATGGAGAGCGGGGAACGTGAAAATCTATCACATTACATTGATCTCTATCAGTTTGAAGAAATTTTGCTCGTCTGATAAGTTAACCTTTTTTGTGAGTTGCCTATGAATGGATGTGATTGTTCCACATGTTGAGATAGTTGGTTTTGCTTATTTGTCCTTACATCGAAAAACCCGTTAGTACTTTATCTGACCGTTTACATTATTAAGGTGGATTTTTCCCTGTTTTTTATGAGAACGAGCAATTGACAACGTAGTAATACGAGAGTAGAAAGGTGTACAAGCTCTGTGACTCACACCACATGCACATGCGTCCCTCATTCTATCTCACATGTCTCCATCATAGATTAACTCTTTTAACTTTTTTAAATCCAACGACTCTCACATATCTTGAACCTGTATGGATCGCAATCCACATTTTCAACTATTGAAATATAGTATATTTTTTTAATATTTGATTTCCATAACAAGTTCAAAATAGAAAATATGATTTTTATTTTTATCAATTAAATATAGTTAACTAAATTTTTAAGGGATGTGTATTTTGTTATATTGATTAGATATTAGAGCAAAGGGAGTAGTTTATTACTTAAATAATCAATATATACTATATATAATTGCAATAAATTTTCTAAAAAAAGTACATTAAAACAAAAACTTTACATTAATACATGATATGTGACATCTTTACAATAACATTAACAATGCATTTATTACATCATCAACAAATTGATAGATTTGAAAAACAAAATTTGTAAATAAATGATATAATAGTATTGCGTGATACATGTAATATAATAGTGTAATTCATATAGATTTATAAATGAAACAAAAAAATATTAATTTGTAACTAAATGATATAATAGTATTGCATGACACAAATAATATAATATTCAACAGAAGATAAGAAACAAATACAAAGAGAAACGACATAAAAAAAACATAATATGTGTCTCACAAGCAATATTGTATAGTAGAAAATAAGCTCACATCTTTTTATATGTGAATAACTTAAAGTTTTAAAATAAATAATATATTAACATTTTGTGCACATGGACATACATTCTTACAAGCAAATAAATGAAATTTTAATACATACACTATATTAATTTTAGGTGTTCATGAGTTGTGTCGGTTTTGTCAAACATGTTACCCGATTCAATCAAACTTGATTTGTTTTGGTAGGGTAAAAAACTCGTATTTTTATAGTTAACCCTTACCAACCTAACTTAGTCATACCAACCTAACTTAGTCATGAGCCGGTTTGGATAAAATACATGTTAGGTTGAATCACTAGGTTAGATGGGTCACTCAAACTCATGGACTCCCATAAATATCTTTTTATTCAAACCATATTTTTTAATTGATTGAAAAGGAGAAAATTTTAGGTTAAGAAATTAATTATTCTATAAAGAGAGTGAATGAAATCATGATATTATCAAAAATCCTGCAGTTTCATTGCCAAGGAATGGTGAAAATTCTACGATCATTGGCGAATATTGACTATGCAAAATTAGATGAAACTACTATTGATGAAATGATTAAATCATACAAAAGCCAAAAGTCTAGATCTATTTGTTGCCACCATCAAAAGATGTCATTGCCACCAAATGAGATTTTGCATGACAATTGATCTTTAATATTAGGTGTATTAGTTATTTGTATATGTTATTATTAAGTCATATATTTAACAATGTGTTTTACTTTTTTCAACATCTAATTTGATGAAGGAAAATCTATTATATATTATTTTTAGTTACAAATGTTCAATATTTTTTTAGTATGTTATTTAAAACATTACACACTAGAATGAAATCTTTACAAGTAAAATTATATGAGAAAATAAGTTCATCTTTCTTATCTCGATCAAGGAAGCAACAATGCAAGATCTTCAATTAGCTTCCCTAAGAAACCAATTATTATATCAAGACAACTTGTTCAGTATCATCTCAACCAAATCAAAATACAAAACCCAATTCTACAAATTTCTCTCAAACACAAAGCATTTAAGAAATTCTTATTCTCTTCTCTCTCAAGATCAATCTCTTTAAACACGAAACTCAGATCTTGTTTTCCTCAAACCCAGAAAATGCAGATCTTATTTTTCTCGTTGGTGTTGAATTGAATCCAATGTAGTGAAGCAACATACCTAAAAGAACATAAATGTTTTTGGTTAAATTAGTTGCGCAAGGATGAAATCTACACTATCACTGATTCTCACTATTCCCATTCCCTCACCTTCGTACCCGAACCTTAGTCGTCGTGAATTGGTATTTCGGTGTCGGTAAACTCGACGACGATGTTTCCCGCCACACCGAATAATAATGATTTTACTAAAATAAATACGTAGTTGCGCCTAGAACGATTCATCTTTCCAAATCTACTCCTTCCTTTGTTGCGATTGAAAGAAATTGGAATAAGAAAAAAGGTGGATTCAATCTTGTTGGTGTTGTTGAAATAGACGTGGAGAAGATGAGAAGTGGGAGAATCATCACAAACCCAGAATATGATGAAGCTTTATGAATTTTGTTTTTGAATATTCAATTATGTCAACAAACATGTTTTTTTTTTTTTTTTTTTTTTTAAATCTCAACATTCAAACTTGTGTTGAAACAGTTGTGAGGCTTGGGGGGACATAGGTGGAGATGGAGGAAGACCATGATAATTTCAGTAATTTTTTTTTTAATTTGGGTTTGTTTATGATGAACGTATGAGTATATGATGAAGAATAGGAGAAGGAAGGAAGATGGAGAAAGTTAAAAATGATTTTTTTTCTCTCTTTTTTTTTAATTTTTATTAAAAAGATCTATAAAATAGTTAAATGCCACATATGTGTTACGTGTATAAGTGGGTACAGTCAACACCTGCCACATAAGCAAAAATGAACCAAATCAACAAGAAAGTGGGTACAGATACTTTTTAAAAAAACGAAAAAATTTACAAACATTTTTCAAAAGTTTTTTCTTTTGTAGGGAACAAAACCGAAACATGCCATATTTACGGACCTGGATTCTCTGCTGCCGCATGACAGTGTTGCGCGATCTGGACCATCAATTTCAGTCAACTATAGGCAATCAACAACACAAGTTAATTGATGGTTGGTTCAGATCAAGAGCAGGACAAAAGGCATGAGAGAGAAGCAGGAGAGGATTGCTTCCCATATTTACAAGGACTAATAACACATTTTAGCCTTATTTTTATTACTACATCTCATAGCTTTGTTTCCCGATTTTATCCTCATGTATGAATGAATCCTACACTTGTATTTGAAATCCAAATTTGCTGGCCATAAAACTAAAATGTTCCCTATAAGTAAACACTTCTTTGCTTCACGTGAATGGTTGGGGCACATGAATGCCCTCTTCTCCACTTATTTTGCAATGTAATGTTCACCTTATATTGCACTGAGAGTTCTCCTAAATTTGTTGTTATAATCTTGATTACACTTTGCAACACAACTATGGCGGCGAAAATGGCATTGTTTGTCCGCCTTATCATTTTTGATAAAATTTCTTGGCCTTCTTTAACAACAAAAGAAAAAATTGGCAAGAGATATTTAGGAGTGAATGAATAACTTTAGGATAGTAAATCTAATAGTTTAACCCATATATATATATATATGATTAATATATATATATACACATACATATACATATACATATATATATATATATATATATATATATATATGTGTGTGTGTGTGTGATTAATACATAAATTGGTTTGTTGAATAGAAACTACTCATAAATTATTTAAGGGTTAAATATGTTTTTGGTCTCTCTTAACTTTCATTTTTAATCCCTCTAAAATTTCTTCGATTTTTGGTTCCTATAAATTTCATGTTTTCAATTTTAGTCCCTATTTTTTTTTAACAAAAGTTCATGTCTCATTGTCAATGATAAGAAGTTTAAATATCATTAGTTTAATAATTGAAAATTTTAATTTCTAATCTTTGTTAACTTAACAATAACTTAAAATTAAAGATAAATTTGTTAAATTAAAGATTAAATAGTTAATGATATATTAGTCTTAATAATGTCATGTTATAAAAAATGTCACTTCGAACATGAGATGTGAACTTTTGTAAAAAAAAAATGGTAAGGATTGAAAAACAAAAATTTAGAGGACCACAAATTGAAAGAAAAAAAAATAGATGGATAATAAATTAAAGTTGCTATATTTTTTAGGGATAAAAATCTTATTTTAACCATTTAATAATAAACAATGTTTGAATTTTGCATAACTTAAGGACCTATCATTAGACTTAAAAATCATCATTCAAAGAGAAACAAGAGAGAGAGAAATACGTCATAGCTTATTCTTTTATATTAGTTGACTCCTTTGTCGTGCAAGGGATAACGTGTTGTCGAGATCCTTAAATTGGTCAATGTGTTGTAAGGGTGAAAATTGAGATTTTTTTTAAAGAAACAAATTGATGGGTTTATTTTTATTTTTTTAAATAAATTTTACAAATATTTTATTTGTATCTTTTTCTTTTTGAAGGGAAAAAAAAGATACAAATATTTTATTTGTATCTATATATTATTATAAATAAATGGACCAACTACAAACCGAGGAAGCTCTTTTGAAGAGGTTCAACTAAATCCCCTAAATTTAAAAAAAGAATACAAATATATTTTTGTATATTTTGTATTTTTAACTCCATATTTTTCTTTCACCACTAATCCAATCGACTCAAGGACTCAAAAGTAAGTCCATGAGCTAGGGCTTGATTTGCCACCGAAAACAACCTCATGTTCAACTAGCTAATGCTAAGATAGCTGTCACTTGTAGAAAGTGAGAGGCACAAACAAACACGAATTAACTTGATCAAAACGAATACAAAATTAAATTTAAAAAGAAGGAAGTTATTAGCAAGAAAACATTTACTTTATTTAAGCAATACTACAAAGTAAACAGTTAGTAATCGCTTTCCACGGGACTCAAAATGAAATGACATCATAGCCATGAGATAATAAAAAGTCTATGGTTAATTATTCATGTAGCACGTGAAGCGCCCCAAAAATGTAGTAATTTATTTAAGACAACTAATAATTGGTTCCAATAATAATATAAGCAGACAGACCAAATAACAGGAGTCAAAAGTGCACGTTCTCTCATCCGTACTTTACTTATACAATCCAATTCCATTAACCTTCCGATTCAAAAGTGAAGAGAACTCTCGTAACGTGAGTTTGATCGTGATATAAATATTGTCTGATCAATAATTGTTTTACACATGAATTAAACTCAAATCCTTCTAAACGTTTTATTGTATAGTAAAGTTTATGAATCACTTGATTATACCATCCAATTCTATGCTTAAGTAGTTTTTAATTCAACCATTAACAATAGTACTAAACTACTAATACTGTTTCCTATTATGATTCCAAAAGTATTTGTTATTAGGGGCCCGATAAAACAAATCATCTCTCTTTCACCAACTATAAGAGTACTATATTGTCCCATCAAATATAAAAAAACTACTACACCATGCATTATTATTATTTGACCGCCCCTTATTGTCCACTATGTCACATTCTCAGATCACTCTTAATTAAGTTATCCTATTTATATGAAGAGTATTTAAGCCAGTTTTCCATAGTCACGTGACCAAATGCATAATGCTTAGACACACACAAAATATTAAACATCAAGAAAAAGTATAATCATTAAAAAAAAAAGCATGTATTATGTTGTGTGTGTCTAAGCGCTATCATTTGGTCTTGTGACCAAACAAGATTAACTCATAATTCTTTTGGTTACATAAGAGTTTAATTGGGTCGTCTTTGACTAGGGGACCATCCTCTCACTCTAAATTTGTTTTTATAAAAAAATAGTTTAATTGTTATGCAATAATGGTATTTTTTTTCCCCAACTATATGGGTCATGTGGTGCGTTAGGAATGACAAGGTGTTTAATAATATCTCGGGGGGGTGATGAATTGGTAGAGGAAGTGAAGGGGCTCTCATGGAGGTGGAAGCTACATCGGCTGAAAACGCCTACTTGTATCTTCTATGAATGGTGTTGGGATCTGGGAGAATGCCTCAAGAGAAAGCCGGCCTAATTAGGGGTTTGAAGGGGGAGCAGGTTTTGGTTATAGTTCTATTTATCTGTGTTGGAATTCTAGTACTGTGGTGTGGTGTGGAGTGGCTTTTCGGTTGTGGTCTGTTGGTGCTGTTTTGGTTTTGCTGTTAGGAGTTTGTTTTTAGCCTTTTTTCAATTGGTTGTGCGCCCGTGCCTTGTTTTGTCTCTGTCCATTTGTTCACGTCTTGTGTTTATGAGGCCTTAATAAATCTATGCTACTATAAGGTTGTTTTTTGTTTACAAAATATCTCCACAATACTTATATGGTTAAAAAGTTATACTGTCCAAATGCATAACAATTAATCTTATAAATATATATTAGTCCTCTTTGCTTAAAAAATAAGAGCCTTTCGTATAACATAGTAATTTTTTTCTTGTTTTTCTTTGTGAGACAAAAAAAAACTCTAAATGTCAATTAATATGAAATATGTTTATTTTCAAGTATCATTCGATATCTTAATTCCCATATCACTGGGCTAATATTATCATTATCATTTGAACTTTTTAAATCAACAACATTGAAAAATTACATGCTCTTTTAAAAGTAAATAGAAGGAGAGTCATTATTAACATGTTCATTGAATTTTCTTTTAGTAACTTTTGGCCGTTTGTTATTGTCTGTTCTTTATGTGGTTAAAGATGCTGTCCAATAAAAATATGATATGACCAAGTGGCTCAAATGAAAGTGATACTCTCAAATTAAATCTATGATTGTGTGCGTTTTCGCAGCTTCAAATCTGAAGAAAGTCAACAATACCTTTTTGGAGAAACAACAAAAAGATTATGAGGTGTATCCTTTAAACAAACAAATTTGGTTTAGCTGAAGACCTAGGTACAAATGATGATTAGAATAAATTAATCCGCACCAATAGTTGAGACGATTAGAATCATAGGCTGATGGCTATTTGTTATACAGAATCTGATGTAAGGTATTGTTTTACCACGATTGTGAAGTTTTTTTTAACAAAATTAAAAACGATCGTATCATGATAACACATTGACATTTCAACTATGTTGATACCACATTGTACGGTCAATCTTATAGAATTTCTCTCAAGGTATTATTAATATAAAGTATAAAAACAAAGGGTGAGGGGGCATAAACCAAACTCATCGAAACAAGAGTAACGAAAACGATAAGAAGGTAAATCAATCATGTCTTTACAGAAACATTTTTTAGAACAACTAGGTAATTGTTCTAACCAAACTAAACTATTAACAAAAATGTTCGGTTAGTCTATATGCACAAGTATTTTTGTTGCATTTGTGTTGGAGAAATTGAGAAGGAACCATTTTGAAGAATTTCCTTCTCGTTTTTTTCACCTTGGGGTCACAAAATTGAGAAAGTGCGATGTCACCCTATTGTAGTGGTGTTTTCTCAGTTACTGCTGAATGCATATCATGATTGAATGGTAGACCAATTCGAAGGTCGGTTTGGGCTGGTCCCTTATTTAAGTGGCCATCATTATCAATTTATTTGTTTCTAACTTCTCAAGAATGGAATAAAATTGTGAATAAGTAGAGTTTTTTTTTGAAGGAATGTACTAGTAGAGTTGAAAGGATTAAAAATCTTCATTTTTGAGTCGCAAGATGATTTGAATAGAATTACTTTTAATGAAGTTAGAGTGATTAAAAATATATTATTAGAGTTGACTCTGCAGATTTTTTTTTTTTTTAACATATGTTAACTTGTACCCTCAAAAACACATGTTAAGGAAGTAATTCTTTTTGAAGAGTTAACCATGTAGTTTTATTCTTATTAGCTATTAAGTAGGTTCTACATATTCAATTTGACTGTATGAATTTTGAATAAACTCTTACACATGTGTTGGGAAATCCATGATAGAAAATCTCTACACAAACAAAAACACATCCAAAACATAAGCAACTTTTGTACAATTTTTATTTTACAAGAATCTTCACATTGAACTCAGTTTGAAATCTACATCTTCACCCTAAATTTTAAGATATTATATATACATGTCTTCTCGCTTAATTATATACTCCTACTTAACATTGAATACTTTTTCATCCAATATACCATTTCTAACTCACCCATAACACAACAATAGGGTGGTCAATAACTTTAATGATAGTGAGGTTGATGTGTCTAATTGTATTTTATTGAGACTTCTTGTTTTTAATTTTATTTTATAGAGACGAAGGAAATGATTTAGTGATGCAATTTCTCATCTCAGCTTCCATTTTAGTCTCGAGCCTTACGCTTACTTTCCTCCGTTCACTATTTTTTTCTTCCATTAACTCACTCTTTTCCCAAAACTATGAATATAATGAATGTGTTTTTGGTAACAAGTTCGTTGAATCATTAGGTCACTTACATTTATTTTTCTTTTTAACAAGCAAAAATGGAATATAGTTAATACGAATAATGCATCTTATCCAGCATAAAATGTGTTAGAGGAACATAAAAAGTTTAACAAACAATACAAATTCGACATAAACAAAGTACAGCAAAAAAGAAAAACTACATGTCAAGACCCAAATGTTGGAATATTTTATTATTTAATTATATTCCAATATCATTATGTGGGCAAATATCGTAATAATAATTATATTAGCTATTTATCAATTGTGAGTCTTAATTGATTAGTGATCAAATTAAGTAACAAGGCTATTAGATTTCTAATTGGATAATTAATTAAATATTTAATTAGTTAATATGGACTCAATGAATGGATGTCCGGATGGCCCATTAACGGAATAATGGGAAACCCTAATGGCCATCCAATATAAAAGAGGCTATGGTCCCCAATACACCGTACACGGCAAAACTCTCTCTTCTCCCCATCTGAAGAGAACTTGAGGCATAAAGGTACCGGTTGAGGAAGAACCAAATCAGCCGCCGCTAACCGTTGATGTTTGTTTCAGATCACCTCATCTCTCCTTATCGTTGTTGTTGTTGAGAGGACTGTCATGAAAGCTTTATCCAGGTATTCCTAATACCTTAATTCTTGATATCCTTGATAAATCAAACATGTCGTAGATCCAATCTTAATCATGTTCAATGTTTCATTTGCTTCCGCTATTGATTTATGATTGTTGAACATGTATTATGAAATCTGTTTTTATTTAGACCTAAATTTCCAACAAAGTACAGCAAAAAAGAAAAACTACATGTCAAGACCCAAACACAATCAGGGATTAAACCACTAATTATGATAATCATGAGGAAAGTAGCATTTTTTGTTTTCAACCACCAAAATGAAAGGAGCTTAATTTTCTCCAACAATTGTTGCGGTTGTTGTTCTTTATGATTAAAGATTATGTTATTCTTTTCTTTTTAGATTACCCAAACACATGCAAACCAAATTAACAGTAAAAAAGACCGTACAAATTTTGAGAATTCACCCATCTGACCAGATTAAGAAAGTCATCCCATAAATGAAATGAGTCAACCATTAAAATACCAAATAATGTCGAAGTAATTACAACCCAAAAACACATTGTTGTTTTCTAGTCACTTACCTTTGTTAATGATACCTGAAAAATTATAATATTGGAAAATAATTAAAAGAGCAAATGGTCAATTTAGTCTCTGGCTCTGCACCTCGTTGTCACATAGGTCCCTGACTCAGGATTAAATACAAAGAAGTCTCTGACTCTGCACTTCCGTTATCAGTTTCATCCCTGGCGTTAAATAATTATGTTAAGTGCGTCACAGAGACTAAAGTGAAAGTAGAAAATGGTCACTTTAGTCCCTGAACCAAAAATCAATATTCCCAACTTAAATCTCAAATCCTTAAATCCCTAAATCTCAAATCCTTAAATGTCATCCTTAAATTCTTAAAAAAAATACATTAATATGTGACTTTTTTCTCTTGTAAAAAAAATGACTTTTTTCTAAACAGTGTAGAGAAAATGGTCACTTTAGTCCCTGAACCAAAAATCAATATCCCCAACTTAAATCTCAAATCCTTAAATCCCTAAATGTCATCCCTAAAAAAAAAAATATACTAATATGCGACTTTTTTCTCTCGTAAAAAAAATGACTTTTTTCTAAACATTGTAGACTCTTTCTTTCTTCATTTATATAAATGTCATCCCTAAATCCCTAAAAAAAATACACTAATATGTGACTTTTTTCTCTTGTAAAAAAAAAAGACCTTTTTCTAAACATTGTAGACTCTTTTTTTCTTCAGATATATTGAATATTGTATGTTCTATAAATTGTATTGAAAGTTTTACGTATTTTTTTTATGCTTAACGGTAAAATTTTGTCCAAAGTATTAAACAATCAATTGTGTAAAAAAAAAAAATGCTGATATTATTAATCTCTATTTTTTAATTTTAAATAAAAGAACGCTATATTTTGACAAAAAAAATGTTATATTAATATTGTCAAATAAGATAATAGATTAGGGATTTGAGATTTTCAATTTAGGAGATTTAGGGATGACATTTAGGGATTTGAGATTTAGGTATTTAGGAATTTGAGATTTAAATTGAGGATATTGATTTTTGGTTCAGGGACTAAAATGATCATTTTCTACTTTCCCTTTAGTCTTTGTGACACACTTCACAGAATTATTTAACGTCAGAGACTAAACTGATAACGGAAGTGCAGAGTCAAGGACTTCTTTATATTTAATCCTGAGTCATGAATGTGACAACAAGGTGCAGAGTCAGAGATTAAAGTGACTATTTATTCATAATTAAAAAGATATTTAGACAAAATTGTACTATAATCTATAGCTATATAAATGCAATATCAAGTTATGGTGTCTCTTTTTTCTAAAAAGTAAAATAAAATTGTATTAACTTTTGTTTTATAATTTTACCCTTTATTTAATATATTTTTTTTATGATTTTATCATTCTTTTTTCTAATTAAATAATGCCTCCTCTCCTCCATTTATTTGTGTATGTGTTGGCTACTTGGTCAATAACAATAAGAAAAACGTATTTACCTAATCGAATTTTATCTTTACTTTAAATTTAAATAAAATAAAATTTAATCTAATACGAATTAAAATTTTAAATGAAAATTCTTCTAATCCTTAAATCAATAGTAACAAATCTAATCCACATTAACCCTAATTCAATTTTTAATTAGAAATATGGTAATTAAAATAATAAGGGTTAAATATATTTTTATTCCCTATAAATATACCAATTTTTTATTTTAGTCCCTCTAAAATTTTCCATCTTCACTTTTGGTCCCTATTTTAAAGTAAACTCATATATAGAATTCATATTTTTGAATAAAATTTTGCATAAAAATTCATAATATTATAAGAATCTCTAAAAAAAAAATTTTTTTTTTTAACAAAACATGAATTTAATTTGAATTTTTATATTTTTGACGGTTAAAAATTCATATTTAATTTATGTTTTGTTAAAAAATTCTAATTTTTTTTGGGAAATATTTTTACAATATTCTACACATTTCTGCACAATTTTATGAAAAAAATGCTAAAATTAACTTAAAAATAGGGATCAAAAGTGGTGATTGAAAATTTTATAGGGACTAAAAGTTGAAGGAAAATTTTAGAGGGACTAACACAAAAAATTGATATATTTATAGGAACCAATAATATATTTAATCCAAATAATATACCAATTGTTTGTTGAAAATGAAAATTAATTGAGAATTCGGCTAATAGCTTGTGATTCTCTTTTTTCTTCAAGTGATTACTTCAAGGAAGAAATTTCATTTGTCCTTTAGTAGTATGGGTTTTAACTCCTCCAAAGAGCATTAGGTAAGATTGTTGACTTTTTGAGAAATACTAAATTAATAAAATTAAGCAGAAGTAAATCAAATGCAAAAATATAACGAGTAAATTAAGATTAAAACCATATTTTTGATTGATTGATTGTTCGTTGAGATGATTTCTATTTATAGACAAAGTTCTTTTTCTTTTATTTAAAGAAGACAGAGCTCTGATCTTGTTAGCTAAATATTATGGCTTACAAAGTCTAGTCCTAACTGAGTTATTCGGCAAAATACTTGAGTAGCGTGTGTGTTTGAACACATTGTTGAGTGTATGTGGCGCTTCACCTTTGACTTTGCTTCTCTTATACTGTGGCAACCTCCGTTATTTGATTTACATGTCATTCCTCCTTTTTAACCATGCTACTAAAAAGTAGATGTTTCAATTCGTGGAACTAAAAATATGGAACACAAGTCCCTAAAGCTGAATTATCATTTGTCTTTGATCGGTCCTGACTCTCCCATGACCTTTGTCAGACTCTCAGAACCTAAGAAAGATTTGTTTAACTCGTATTTAATTGTCTCTAGTTCAATTGATCATTCTGTCAGGCATGTCTCATAAATAGATATAATATAGTTCAATTGATCATTCTATCGAGTATGTCTCCTATATAGATATAAAAGAGAGGCAAGACGCGGAGAGTGAGTTAAGCTAGTGTAGCATTGCAAACATTGGTAATCTTAATTCGTCAAAAGAAGGAGCTCAAGGGTATTGTTGTCATCTGGATAATAGTATTTTACATATTGATTGTAACATTGTAACCCTATTTCATCAAAAGGAATACTAGAGATTTAGTTGTTCTATATATAGTCGCAAAAGTATGCATTATTTGTCAAACTACATGAACAAAGTTTGTGTCTCTATGTCTTGCGATATTCGTTTATTTTATTTTTCTATTCTTAGTTAGTGTTCTAATCCATTCATTCGACTATTTAGACTTCGTTTGACCTTAATTGATTAGTGGTTTATTTTCAACTAAGTGTAACATATGTAATCTTTTTTTCTAGCTAATATTTTTATTAGATTTGCTTCTTGTTCCAAATTATTGAACCTTTTTTTCTCTTCTTCTCTTCGATAATATTTTGGGTAGGTAGAGATTGTGTTTCGTGGGGACAGAAGTGTCAGTCCAGTTGAGATGTATTTTTTCATCTTGGATCCTTTCTTGCATAAAGAAAATCAATTCAACCTAGTTCAATAAATAGCACAATTCTTAAATTAGTTTAATAAAAATATTTTGGTTATCATAATTGGTCGATCACTATATACTAGCATGCAATTCACTTTTCATATAGGTGTGGAATGTAAAACGTAGATTTATGTCGACAAGAAATGAAATTTGACATGGTTTGTGATGAGATGGTCCCAATATTATTGATACAGTTATAGTGCTAAGAGAATTGGGTTGAAATGGATGAGCATGTGGGTGAAATGATGGTAGATAAGAATTTAGATTTAATAGAGTTATAGACCAACGAGATTATTAGATTATAGGTTTCTTTTTAAGTGGATAGTTGGCCTCTCAGCCGATAACTTGTCATCATGTCTCAACCAAGGTAGCACATATACTTTACGTACCCAACGTCTTTTCTTACCTTTTGCCTTTCTTTCTTCAATTCAAAGAAAATGACAAAATATATGTGAAGGTTTTTAATTTGATTAATTGCACTCCCTTTATTTCAACTTGACTTTTAATGATAAAGAATTCTCTTTTTTGTATATAAATGCATGAAAATTACATATGAATGAATGTAAGCAGACAATAAATTGCATCTTTAAGCTTTTTTAATGTCAAAATAGTGTTCGTGAATACAATATATATATATATATATATATGAGACACATTAGATTGATATGCATAACCTTTTAAATTCTATGTAGAGGTCAATAACCTCTGGTGTTAGAAAGTTAAATGTGTCAAAAGTAAATGGTATAAAATCATGTTGGTTTTATGAACACATTTTTTTATGTTTGGTCACTTTGTTTGACTCGACTTTGAGGACTTTTTGTCCCATCGTAAAAGTCTAGATCCCCAATCTTACAAGTGGTGAAACTTAGTCAAGTTTACACATGTATGTTTTCCTCTTACCCTTCCATACACCATAACATCCACTGATCTAAGTGTCGATCTTTCATCTAGTAGGTTAGACAAGAAGTTCACATGCATCTCTTTCTTCACAGATACCACCTGAATACATAAAAAAGACATCCCTAACAAAGTCATGATTGTACTTGAAATTGGGAAGCTCTTTACAATGAACTGCATACTCCCATAAGGTATCTAGACACACCTCATTAATAAAAAATAATATAATCATGAGGCTATATATGATGATAGTACGATATTTTTATCAATAAATTTTGCAGCTGTTTTGTTATTTATTGGCGCATTTCAGATTGTATAATTTGAAACTAATAGAACATAGTTCAAATTATGAAATAAAAAAGAACCACCATCACCATCGAGAAATACCACGTTTTTTTTAACGGCAAGAAGTACCACGTTGATGTACACTATAAGAGGCGGATGATTAGACATGGCAACAAAATCCGCCCCCGCCCTGATTTTAACGAGGAAAAGCCGATTTAACTAGATGCTGGTGTGGGGGAAATTTAGGTTTTTAGTACGAGGACGGGGCAGATGATGCTTATACCCACCTCAGCCCACCCCGCACCCGCTTTTTAAAATTTACTTTATTAAATTTATAATCTTATTTCCATAAATACCAACCTATTTTAATATATTATTACTCTTTATAAACATATTTATTATAATTATTTTGCTTTTTTAAAAAAGTTTATTAGATCTTCAATTATTTATATAAGGGTTAAATATGGTTTTAGTCCCTATAAATATATCAACTTTTCGTTTTAGTCCCTCTAAAAAATTTCTTCAACTTTTAGTCCCTAAATTTTTTTCCAACTTCACTTTTGGTCCCTCCTTTAAAGTAAACTCGTACGTAGAATTCATATTTTTAAATAAAATTTTGCAGAAAAATTCATAATATTGTAAGAATATCTCCAAAAAGAAAAATAGAATTTTTTAACAAAACATGAATTTAATATGAATATTTATATTTTTTACTGTTAAAAATTCATATTTAA
>Ga0228710_1005419_pt1 | contig 19827 bp, 11 predicted proteins | sample MedpolnodulmetaG_FD_177995 | JGI IMG/M metagenome (GOLD analysis project Ga0228710, IMG submission 177995) | Root nodule microbial communities from Medicago polymorpha collected in Santa Monica, California, United States - pink nodules | ecosystem: Host-associated > Plants > Roots > Nodule... | reverse complement strand
GATATTGAGATTATTCTTGCACTTTATTGTTCATGTTTGATTTAATTGTGATTGAAAAATACTTTTGAATCTAGGTTTAGAATAATCATCTATCAAACATAAATTCTAGACATGGAATTGATGTTTATATAACCACTCTTTGTATCCGAACTTAATACTTTTCTATCATTCAAGAGATTGAGAAATCATCGATTGAATTATAGAAACGACTCTTGGATCGTTTAATGGTGCGAGACATCGACGATTAAACGATACAATTGAAGTCACCATATCATTTGGACACGAATGATATTGACGAGGGATACGTGGTAATATCAAAGGAAAGCTAGAATCCATGCATAATCTTTAGGTTACGTGTGACGCTTGATTAAGGAACTCTAATCCTAACAAGCTTTACGCCTTATCAATCTCAAGTTTTAATCTTATAACGTAGATATTTAGGTTTTAAACAAACAAACAAATTACTCTTTCAACTTAAAGTGGTAATTGATGTCGAACAATCCATGATATCGCACTAGTCCCTGAGGAGACGATATATAAATACTTACTTTTGATATACGTAAATATGTTACATCAGTTATCAACTTGAATATGACTATTGAATGGAATTATCGAATCATTATTGAATTCTCTAATTTATTCTTACCCTAATTCTTTAATGACAGAATCATTAATTCTAAAATAACCCCTAATTCATTAGTGAATTTAATATTATAATTAAGCATGATTGCACAAGAATTCTTAATTGGTTTCAAGTATTTACAACTATTCCAAAATTACAAACACAAAAATTCCTTATATCAAGCGTGAGGTGAAATTAATGAATGTATAATAATTATTTTTTTAAATGATTAAGAGTTTTGATTGAATACCACAAGACTTTTTTTAAATGACAAAGAATCTTGATTGAATAACACAAGACTTTTTTTAAATTGAAAAGAGTCTTGATTGAATACCACAAGACTTTTTCATGATAAAAAAGTCTTTTAAAATCCCTTAAAATCATGATCCAATACACCCCCCTAAATTCACTAACATGTACTCTTAAAGCACATGTTAATATTTGTCCTAACTCATCAATACTACATTTATCACTCACAAGTCAATATAGCTGACTTTTACTTGATAATGGTAATTTAGTTAAACGAACTATCTTTTCTTTCATTTATAGAATTTTTTTTATGTACAATGGTAGCACGATAGACCATTCACTCTGTGTTTTGCATTTGCTTAGTTAAACATGTTTGCGTTCTTTCTTTTTTGACAAACGGAGTAGTTTGTGTTGTAATCATGAATTAGAGATAATATTTCTTAATTTTAAACTGTTATTTTAATTTCATAATTAATTCAAATCGAGTAAGAAGAAAAAACGTTTTATATAAGACCCACAAAAGAGGTGCCGCTGTACGATCATCCATATTGGAATTCTAACATCCACCATCATATGCTTACAGCAAGAGGATTTGGCAAACCACCACTTCCACTTGCCATTATATTGTCTTTTGAGAATTTAGGGGGTCAGTGTCACTTACTTGATTTTATTAATCTTATAGTACATATATAATTAGTATATCATATGATATGATGATGATATAAACCGAAAAATGATACTTTCCAACTTGAATAACCTACCAGGAGTTCATACTCTAGCCTCCAGTCTTATGGTTTGGGGTTAATTACAAAGCAACCATAATATGGTATAATTAAATAATTCTTATATTACTATTATTCCATATTTTCAATATTATATATATTGCACCTGGAGTGTACTTTCAAAGAGATGGCCCCAATTATATTGAGAATTGAGATTGTCTATGTATAACTTTGATCCCCCTCTATGTCTAAATCAACAATTTTAGTTTTCAATTTTTAAAATAGTTGGCTTCTTACCTACCTCTATATTTTGAGGCTAAACATGGCAGTGGGATTCAAATTTGGCAATTCATTGTTGACATAACAGTGTCTCTAGGTGGTTTTTTTTTCTTTCAAAACTAAAAGTATCCTCCTCGTGTCTCTCGAAACAATCGAGATCCTTTTAAAGAATTAACATCTCTCAACAAATGTTTTTTATGTGTCAGTAGAAATCAAATTTTTGAACAAAATGATTAAGAGACTCAAGTATCTATCACTTGTGTCAAACTATGTTGGTTCTGTTGGAGAATTCTTATTTAATAACTAAATTTGATTTAATCAAAAGATACATTAATTTATATAAAAAAAAAAAATTAACCAAATTCGATGTAAAACACAGTGTGAGTAGATTCCCAAATTCGATCCTACAATTTTTGCTTTTAAAATTCACGTTTTACTTGCATAGGGTTATTAAACTTGTAAGAGCGTAGGAAAAGTGAAGAAATACATTTGCTAACTTGTCCCCATTAATTTCTAGGTTAGTACTTTTTTCTAAGAAACTAAAATGAAATATATTAATCTCACGAAAAGATATCCTAAACACAAGAAATGTAAAGGAAGAAGTAAAAGAATCATATGTTAATTACAAAAGAACATCGAACGACAAAGATAACCAAAAAAAACCCAACTAAGGGGTTAAATAAATACAACATAGGATTAACCCATCAATGATTAAGATCAAAAGTTAAACTAGGATTTTTGCTTTTAACCAACAAAAACAGTTAGTATAAATTAGTAAATTATACTTTGAGGTTAGTATAAATAGTTAATAAATTTGCAATTATCTGGCTAACTTACAATAGGGGTGACAAATGGACCAAGTCCGAAAGCGTGTTAAAGTTAACACTGTTACTCATGCTAAGTTGACATCAATCAAAATCATTTCTTCATCTTCAATTATTTATGTTATTTGACAATTTATTTTTTAGGTTCATTGAATAAAGACTAGAGGGAGTAAATGTGTTAAAGACCAAATTTATAAGATTTTTTATATTGTGGTGTCGAAACCCGAGTCAATTTTTTCGAAAGACAGTCCGCTTGGGTTTATCTGATGGTGTTGGTTTGAGACATTAGAGTGCATATCTCCTTAAGGTTTCATGTTCGATTCTCATCAGTACCAATTTAGGTGGATCAATTTAGCTTCTTATATAAAAAAAAAATTTGAAAGGCATTGCGTCAATTTAGGATATCTTGAATGAGAGATTGTGTTGCATTCATAATGGTCCACAAGAATTTTTTTATTCCCTGTGGTAATGAGTGTGATTTAAATTATACTCCCTCCGTCCCGTAATAGATGATCAATTTGAAAATATGTAATTTTGATCTAACTTACTTTGACCATATTTTTCTATTAATATACAAAGATAAATAATATCATATAAGATGTCGTTAGATTTGTCTCGATGAGTGTTTTCAAAATATCAAATTTTCATAATTTTTTTAATATATTATTCAAGATATTGAAACTCAAAATTATGTATTGACATGCATAATAAGGTCAATTGTGTCAAGTATTATGGGGCGGATGAAGTATAGTTCTGTATTTTCCTGCCGTTATCATCAACCATGTTAAAGTCTTACATGTGTTAAGGATTATTAATGTACGGGTACATTGATTTGGTGTGGCCCTGGTAACAATGTGTGCAATACGTTGGATCCCTCCACAGTTTGATCATGTGAAGCTGAATGAGGAAAGTGTTGTGATTAACCATCGGTCTACAACGACATGTGGAGGTGTGACTCGTGACAATCATGGGAATTTCTTGGTTTGGTTTGCTTACTCATTTTGGCTACTAAGTTAGAAAATTGTTTTATCTCAAAAAAGACGTTCACTTCCATACAAACTGACCAAAATACTTCACATGTGAATTGATTTACGTTGGGTAAGTCACATTAAATTTAATATATGTGTGAGTTAACTCACGCGAGAGGTATTTTAATCAGTTTATATGGAAGTGAGTTTTTTTTTAGAGAAGAACAATTTTCACTAAGTTATGGTTTATTGTTAATGCTTTGAAACTAGCTTTTAGAAAGGTTTCAAAAATTTTGGTATCTTCCATCATTTGGATCATTACTCCTTATCTCATAACTTTGTTTTTTCCTTGAGGTGTTTTTGGGGCATAGCCTTTTCCATCTATAAAAAAAAGACCAAAACATCTATAATTAAATTATTAACTATCTATAAAAAAAAGACCAAAACATCTATAATTAAATTATTAACTATCTATAAAAAAAAGACCAAAACATCTATAATTCAATTATTAACTAACGACCATATACAAAGAGAAAAAAACAAAACCTCTTTTCCTTTTTTTCTCTTTTGTGAGCCGTCATCAAAACCCTAGTTTCTTCTCTTCGTCCAACAAGAGAGGTGATTTAGGGTCAATTTTTGACCCAAAATCACCCCTCTAACTCGTTTTTATTCTTTCCCTTTTATTGAAATAAGTGATTTTCACATCTATTTTGTTTTTTATTTTGTGATTTCGTCGTCTTCGTGCGACGTTGGTTTGTTGTCGTCTTTGTGCGACGTTGTTTGTTTTTCTTGTTTCTCTAAGGTATTTGATCGGTTCAGATTGTCAGATCAGCTTTGATCCAGTGCAGATCCAATCAATGACTTTGGCGTCATCCACGTTGCAGATCTGAAGACATGGTTATTCCAGAGATTTAAATATAGTCATATGTGTAGGCATTTGTACCTTGCCGTTTTATGCTATTAACATGGATGATGTGAGCCTGTTCACAGATTCATCCTTTTTGTTTTTAGCGAATTTGCATTATATCGATGTACTCTATCAATTTGAATGAATGAATATGTTTTGTTTTGTCAAAAAAAAAAAAACTAACGACCATATACAACAACTTTCTTTTCAAATAGTTTAGTAGTTAAAAATCACCTTTTAAATGTGAATAAGTGAGATGTCTAGGGTTCAAACTCCAACCCCTACATATTACTAGGGATGGGCAAAAAAACCAAAAAATTGAACTGAACCAAAAAAACCAAACTATTACTAACAATTTTGGAACTAAAATGAAAACAATTTGCTTCAAAACAGTTTGGTTCAGAACAGTTAAATTCAGTTTGGTTTTAAAAGTTCTAAAATTCTATTTTGTTTGGTTTTTTTTTTATGGTTTTTCAATGGTACCAATAATAACAATTCGGTTCGGTTCAAAATGCAAACGGTTCGGTTCAGTTATTTTAAATTTATCAAACAGTTCAATTTGATTCGATTTAGTTTTCATCCCGAACCAAACCATACCCATCCCTACATATTACAATGCATTGTCTGGATAAATTGAGCTAAACTCGCTGGAACCATACACAACAACTTTATTTAACAAATAAGGGTAACATTTGCAAAAAGTAACAAATATAATATTGATACTATAAAATGACAAATAATTAAAGACATAGGAATATTTTAAATTCAATAAGACATAATATGAGAAGATGTAGTAATATATAGTATATAAGCACATTCAAGGAGTAGTAAGATGCAAAAAAGAAGGTTGAACTAACCAAGTCAACTTGGGTTCCAAATCTTGGAATATATATAGATCCATCCACATACCTTAAAAAGAGGATCAAGAAGAAGAAGATGCCTTGCATTTACATCTCCACTAATCTTAACTTAGATGGAATTGACACTGATCCCATCTTTTCTGAAGTCACCACTGCTATCTCCACAATCATTGGAAAACCAGAAAAGGTATTCATATATCTCTCACTCTTTCTCTTTGTTTTTCATGCAAAGTTTATGATTATGAGTTTTTGCTTTGTTTTTGCCTAAATCCTTAGTTGACTTTACACAAATTATGGTGTTCAATTTTATTTTTCTTCTTCATAATTTATGTTTCATGGTTGGTTGATTTTAATTGAATGATTCATGTTTTTGGTTAGTTTAATTTGATCCAAGTCATTTAATTTGAGTAAATATTGTTTGGCTTCTAGCTCTTAATCAAACAGTTCTAACCAACCTGATTTTTTTATTCACTAAACAATCTGAATTAATACTAGTATATAGTATATTTAGTGGAATAATTAAGTGTATTTTTCTTTTATAAATAACATACTACATAGTATATAATTCAAATTAAAAAACAATTTTAAATGTGATTTTAATTTGGGCTATGAATCTATGATGTATTGAGATTTCAGAAACATGTAGTATATGGTTCTCTAGCTTCCTATATAGGTTAACAAATTGATGATCTTTGTGTTACATTGGTGTGATTTAAATTATGGTACCCAAGAAAAACAAACAAGTTTGGTTTCATATTGATTTTGGTCCCATGCAACTTCGTTGAAACCACAAACCAGGCATGGTTGCTTTGGTTTGGGGGAAGTGCTGTACTTTCAGTGTTTTTTATGATTGTTGACTTTGAAACCATATCTTAATAATAAAGTAATGTGACAATTATGAAATAGAAAGGGTTAACAATTTGTCTTCTTTTTAGTTTAACCAGTATACTACGAGGATTATGATTAATTAAGGGTATAAAACATTATTGATAGGTCCTTGTTATACGAAACAATTAATTTTTTAGATTCATTGAGTAATTGATGTATCTAGTTATAAATATAGACTAGATCTATGAACTACAAAATGAATCTAAAAAGTAAATTGTTTCTTATAATAAGGATCGGAGGAAGTATATATGAATTAATTCTTTTTGGACATGTTGACAATTGTTTAAAGAGCATATAAAAAAATTCAAATATTAAGGAAAATTATTTTTTAAAATTGTTATCTATTAAATAATATACTTTTTAATAGATATTTTTGTTTTTGTATTAAATTTAAGAAGAGCATTTTTTTTTACAAATTAAAATCTTCAATAAAAAAGGACAAATTAAAATCATGAAGTTTGAATGATTTTGAAGTAATAATTTGGATGTGAATGGACAAGTGGGAGGATAGGGGAAAAAGTCATATTTCTACATTTGCACTTCTGGATATTTTCATGCCACTCATCTTTATCTTGAACGTATATGGACAATCTTACCTTTGTGTGGGACCTTTGTACCAACGCCACTAATACTATGTATTTATGTGTTCATTTGTTGTATTGTGTACATAGAATCAGCACCAATCTCTTAAATTTTTTAAGACTTCATAAAAATAACTTTTAAAATTAATTTTAGCTTAGTTATATATATAATATAAAATGAAAAACATTGTTATATTTTTTACTATTCAAATTTTAAAATAAAAAACATATGACAATGTTTGATCCACATGGTTGATGTCACTTATTATGATACAATATGTTTGCCGTTGCTATTAATAAAATTGTGAAAATTTGACTTTGCGCATCAAACACCTTAGTTAAATCTTAACAAAACAAAAAATAATGATATTTTCTTATTTTATAATTTTAAAATGAAGTGAAAATAATATAACTTTGTAATTAAAATAACAAATTATAGTCCTCGTGAGATTAGCTCAGTTGGTATGGACAATGCATAATATATGCAAGGTTCGGGGTTCGAACCCCGGCCAAAAAAAAAAAAAAAATAACAAAGTATAAATTTTTAGTTTGGAAAATAACAAAGTGATGAAGGGAACACTGGTCCCAGAGTGGCCATGGTCCCCATTATTTTGAACACTTTTTACATATACTCAGAAAAAGTCATTACATCCATGCATCTGTGTTTGGCCTTTAATTTCTTTTGTCCCGAATCCTAGAGTTGGTAAACTAAAATAGAAAAATATCGTGCTTCAAAAATAACCAATCTTAAATATTGTGTGGTCTTTATTGTGACATTTTTGTTTTATTAATTTGTTGCATTGTTGTGAATATGACATGACAATGATGATTGTGCAGTTTGTGATGGTCCTATTGAAATCATCTGTGCCAATATCATTTGAAGGTAACAAAGAACCAGCTGCTTATGCTGAGATTATATCAATGGGTGGTATAAACAAAGAAGTGAAGAAAAATCTTATTGCTACCATTGGTACCATATTGCAGTCCAAGCTTTCTATCCCAAGAACACGTTTTTTCCTTAAAGTCTTTGATACCACTGCATTTCCTACTAGATCCAAACTTTAATGCTTTAATTTCATATTTGTTTAATAGCACCACTATTGTGCTCTAATCGTCACAATTTGTATCTGAAGTTGTAATGTAATAAAGTATTCAGAATTAATATTATGATATGTTCTCTTTCTACTGATATCAACTTGCTTATGCCATTGCCAAGTTAGGTTTAATGAGTCTGAAAGAAGATCTTATGAGAAATGTCGATTTCTTAAATTATTGAGGGACCAAAATCACAAAGCACACAAACATGGTGTTTCCTTCATTAAAAATAAACTCATTATGTCAGCAATTTTTTAGGCAAAATAAACTCATAGCAATTCATTCGAAACAATAGTGTCAATACAACTTAGTGGGCCGATCACTTTTAATTCGAGATCGGGAGCTAGTTTGTGACTCTAGTCCTTTTAGGCTTTTGTGTTGTCTCCTCCGATAGACAGTAACTTGAGTGGTGGTCGAAGCTGAACGTTTGAAGCAAAATCATTATCGGGTGCTTAATTGACCACTGTTGGTGGTGTTGGTTCTTTGAGGAGATTTTGTTAGGAGTTTCGGCATGTTTGTGGGTGCTGGGGGTTTCTCTTTGGGGGGTTTTGATGTTTTTATTCTCTTTGGTGTAATACTTGGGATCTAACCCCCTTAAATATATAATATATTTTGCCATTAAAAAAAAAATAGTGTCAATACAACGAGGAGCAGGGTAGAAAATGAGGTGTTGAAAAATTAATTGCCCCACAAAACCTATATTAAAAAAATAACCAATAACAAAATAGAAGAAAATACAACACCCAACTCACAAGAAGGATAGCCTCATTCTTTTTGCATTATCTCGTATTTTAATTGAAATTGGGTGTTATCTGTCAAAAATTATACAAAAAATGTGTATCCATTGTTTTCCTGCACTAAAATGATGGCATACATGACTGGTTGAGAAGTATCACCACTGGAAATGGAACTGATACAATACAGACTGGAAATATAGATAATCAATGATTAGAACAAATAATGACAATTCTTAGCAATTATAAGCCTACATCACGAAACAATGGTCGATCATTTACTTGGTTTTGACCGTTTCTTCTTTTGATTCTTATATTGTTCATACAGCTGAAGTGATTTTGCGGTCTTATCCAAATTACTTCTCAACCTTTCGTTCTCCTTGATATCATGAAGAACCATAAAATGAGAACTAAATTTCTTTCGCAAATCATCCTCGTTGAATGAACTCGTTACTGTAGTGGAACCAATGGAATCTGATGTAGCATTGCCATGTGATCGTTTCCTCTTGTTGTTTAATTTGATACTGCCACTTTGTTCAAAACTTAGTTCCTGGTCAATAGACATGTCCTTGAAAGCAAGTAAAGGAGAGGATTTGGAGAGGAAGACTTGGTTTTGTTCAGTGCTCATGCTTGAAAGGCCTGTCGCCATCGTTGATATAGCTGGATGATAATGTTTGGACAAAAGACTGAGTTCCCAAAGTACCGAGGCAAGGGCACCGCTTAAATTAGGATCAGTTGAATATGGTAGATATTTCTGCATAAGGTAAGACAGAAACAGATGGTTATACTCCATAAAAGCTGACAGAAAAGAATGAAACCCACTAAAAATCTTATAATCAAATTTAACCTTGTCCTAAAATTTCTGTTCACCCAGTTTTTCTTTCAAGAATAGGATTTCCACATCACAAAATATTATATACATAATAAAAGAATAACTTCAGGCTGATGCAGAAAACTTTGAAAGCATTTTACTCTCTCCCCCACCCCCCTTAAGTTATTTCCTTGTCATAATTAACTTATCTCTAAACAAAGATGTTTTCATGCTTAGTATATCAGGTTTTTGAACTATGCATAATTTTGTTTTATTATTAACCATTACAACAATACAACCTGGAAAAACAATAATAGCATGATGGACACACCAGAACATAATATTAAAAATCTAACTCAAAAAGAGACAAGATACAACACAACAAATGAACATAAAAATGTATTTAACTTCTTCATATCTTCTGTTGTTGATTGGTTTATAAACATCATTACAAATATAAAAAGAAAGTAAAAGTTTAGCCAATACACTAGTTATAACAACAATCAAGTGGCACATATCACCCTTGTTTTAACTTCATGTAGATGCAACTTCAAAAGAAATAAGTATCATCTTAAGCTTTTCATTTTCGCATTGAAAGAGTTACAGTAATGGAGTTCGCAAAGTGATTTTTACTTATGGACATTTACAAGGAATACTAGCTACAAGTTTTGGCAAACCACCTATTTTTTACATCTTTACTTAAATTTCTTCAAGCATAAACTAAATAGGGAGAAAAAATGAAAAGGAAAAAAAAACCTAGTGGAGATGAATGTGCATTTTAATGTAAACAAAAAATCATGAAAAAGAAATCTTACCGGAATTGTGCCAGAAACAGAGCCCCCTCCAGTGTCATTTTCCAACAGATTTCTGCACTTGACATTCTTGAGAAGGAGATGCTTTACTGTGACCAAGGCTGAAACAGGTACAAAGGAAAACTACATATTAAGTCTGTTTCTCTTTTCTTTTTATTTTCTTCTACCCCTAATTTTCAAAAGGTCACACACGGAGATAAGGGTTGACATAAGAATATTAAAACATACCAGCCATGGAATCTGCAGATCCAACAGACAGTGACAATGTAGCCAAACGTTTTATAAACGCAGCGGCCTTTTGCATGTCATGCTGCCTATCGTCACACAACATTATCTTCAAAGCTTCTGCCAACACCTCTCCTTGATCTCTGTTCCATAAAAATGATACATAAATTAACAATAAGTTGAGCATTCAAGCTAAGAAATAAAAGGCAAACGAAACGGCGGCACTTTAATATAGATGTGTACAGTTTTAATGTAATACAATGAATCAGATAACTCAAACATTCAGAATCAAGTGAACTCATGATCAATTCTGTCATATTCCAACTTTCTAACAGATGCTACTTTAGAGGTAAAACATAATTTAATTAGCAAAGGGGAAAAAAAGACAGAACTCGTAATTAAAAACAAATGATAATGACAATTTTGATATCTACTTATTCTAAAATCTTCAGATGTTAGATAAAGACCCAAGAATGTATTGCATTTGCATCTATTATCATTAATATCTAATAGTATGGTCTGTTGTTATAATTATCAATACTAAACTATATATGAATACTTGTGCAAGCAAACTAACATGCAAGATCACACCAAACAGCTATAATGATAACATATTGGTCAGTTGGTTAAAGAAAGGAAGGACTATTGGATATGTATTTTAATGCAAACCTCCCAGGCCTGTATTCAAGTACGAGATTGTAAAGATGGACAGTGAAGTCCTGTAGATCAACATTCAAGGCATCAAGATTGGTTCTCATCACTTTAAAAGCAACGATGCAACATTGGAGGCGTTCAGATACGGTCAGACATTTAGGTAACTTCTCCAATGTGTTGCTTAAGGTGCTACCTCCAGCAGCAAGTATTTTCAAATGGTTCATTAGATCACCCAGGAAATCAAGGTCAATCAGGTGCGAGAACTTTGCCAGTCCCTTCAGACATGGATCAAGCAATGGGTGGGGTTCCATTCCCACTGCAGAAGAAAGTGCCCCAGGGTTTGTTTCAGGCCTGACCAAGAAAGTGAAAGAAAATTAGCAAACCATGATAATAGAATTGATTAATTCTCATCCAAAACTAATTAAAAGTAAACACAAATAGAAAGTGCATGTGAGAAAAATGAAAGCATAGGAAGAGACATAAGAATGAAAAGAAAATTAAAACAAAACATAGTAGAATATGAAATCAACAAAGATATCCAAAGCATCATCTTTAAACTGACAAATTTCTCATTAATCTTCATTTTCCTTTCAGTTACATATCCAAGTTGCCTGGAACAATAACTAAAAGGAAAATGTTAATGAGTGCCCCCGGGGTACATGTGCTCACAGCTGCAGTCACACACAAACTTCAGAATGAAGTTCGCTTCGTAGATAAGAAAGATTGCTAGAGCTCAAAAATAACTTTTTGAAAGTTCCAATAGTGCAAAAAAAAATTGGAGATGGAAATAATTCCAACATAAGGATCCATAAGCAAATATAAAAATACTGTGGATCTGTGTTTAAGTGTGTGCATTGAATTTTTTCAGAGAAAAAAAATTAGGGGGGTTGCAAAAAGGAAAAAGATTGGAAGTGGAAACAGTTGCAAAAATAATTCCAACCGTTGATTTTCTCACTTTACACTTAACTCACGTTAGAGGATCCAAATCCAAAAAACGAAGTGGGTGCAAATTATACACACAAACTCTTGATGAAGTTTTTGTCAGAGAATTGTACTGGAGTAAACAATCTACAGGCATGTATGAATAATTGGTTACGCGAGTAAAATTATGAGTTTTGTTCACAAGTGATCATAAAGAACAAACCAGGAACTGTGAAAGCTACTGGTCAAAATGGTAAAAATACATGCTATCAAGTCAATGCAATGTCGGCATATTGATTGTAATTGGAATTTTGAATCAAGATTCAAGAACATGATAGGGGATAACGCATCCATATTCTTCAAGCATGTATTTGACCAGAATGCCATTTTTTTTAATTTAATTATTATAGCAGTTTTATTTTAATTTAAGCCAGCCGTACATATATCAAAGCATCAATTATCTTATTATATGGGCAACAGGATTTACAAACCCATTAACATCCATGTTCCATAGTAATGTAGTAATACACATGATATAGATTAAAACACACCTGACAACTATGGACTGCATCGTATGCTTCAAAATGCGAAAGTATATCTCAAACATAGCAGAGAGTGTTTTTGTTTGCATCTGTCTCTTCTCCATAACATCCAGGCTAAAGGAAGCAGCCTTGTAATCAGCTTCAACCTACAACAAGCATCAGTAGAATCTCATTTCTGCTATCAACCAAAAATCCAGAACAGAGTGATTCTTATGGGAAAAATAATCACCTCCTCTTTTGTCTTCGAAATCGACTCTTGCCTACTTTTCTTTCTGTCATTTTCAGGCAATTGATTTGATGCCTCCACGTTTTTTCTTTTCTTACCAAATTTCTTGTTTTTAAATTTTTTATCCTTCTCCATCTGTTCAGACCTCGCAAGATCCTCATCAAATGAAAGAGACAAGAAAACCTGAATATAAGCATTGAAAAGACCAAACATCACTTAACAGCTTTATGCTCACTGAAATATTCCACATCAAATGAAACGAGTTCAACTCAAATAGCTATCATGATTTCATCACACTCAAAAATGTGCAATAGCAACCTGAATCGAAAAAACAAAAGATTGAGAAGTATAGGACTTCTGGTAAAACATTAAAAAAAAAAGGGATGGTAGCATGGGACTTGTATCATACCTCAATGGAATCAGGGTGCAACTGGCAATTATGATCTTTAACTTGATAAGAAATCAGCCTCACAGCCTCCACAGTAGCTTCACCACCGTGTTTACCCTCATTTGTAAAGAGTGACTTAATTGTGGAACAGCAAAATTTCCTGCCGAACAAAAACAAGAATATTTTAGTAAGTATAAATGCATACAAATATAGAAACAAAAAATAGATCATTACTAATATTCATTATATGAGCAAACAAAAATTGGAAAACCACGAGATAATTTTTTTTGGTCTTGGACCCTCAACATATAGAAGCCATACTGGCTACTGACCGTCCAGAGTTGAGCCAATGAAATAAGATATAACTTGCAATTATTGAATAAAAAAAAATACTTAAGTTAGACACTGGTAAAGCCTGTCGCATTTGTAACAGGGAAACAATGATAATTATCAATTGACACAGACATGGGGCTGTAAAATTCTACACCTAGTGCAGTGTCAACAATAATATTCACATCCTTTAAGATCGGCGTTCTTTTTTATAATGTATGCTCTTCAAACTTGGAAACATTTTTCATATACTTACCAACACCATTTCAACTGCATAGAGCTAATGTGTAGATAATACATGTTATTACCCCCATCAATGGCATAAATGTAGTTCCATTTAGAAAGAATGCAAACGTTTTTTCTATGCGTTTAAAAAATCAAATGAAGACAAATGTGATTGTGGCACTATTCCACGGTATTGACAACCTAGATGGAAAGTATAGACAACTTTTATCTAGACTTGAACTACACAAGGTAGTTTAGCATTTTAATCCACCAAAAAGCCAATTACCCAAGACATTTCCCTTATGCCCCAAATGGCAGGTAGTTTCCTTTTCCAATGATGGATTCTTCAGCCTAAAATTTGAGTTTATGAAACTAATATCCATGCTCTTCAATAGGAAATTACATAAATACTTGAGAAACATTAGTATAATAATGGCCAATAGTAAAGATATTACAACACCTTATGGCCTCATTACTGGAGCTTATGTTCCTGACAGTCGCGTCCAACAAGGTTTCACGAAAGTTGAAATGGGGATTTTTATCAAGCAAAGAACAAATACATTGAACTGCAACAAGCTGAAATGAAGGCATCTTTTCTAAGGCTATCAGCCTTTGCAAGTAAGCCTGATGACGTGCATAAATAGAAGCAAAGGAAGAAAAAAAAGTTAGTGACACAAATATCTAATAAAATTTATACTCTAAATAATTATAAACAAGCTATTGTATTTTTTTTAGGTTAAAGACAAGACAACGAGCCACAGTGCAAGCACTGGAACAGGAAGTCATATCTAACAGGTAACAGCACAAATTTATTTCAGCTAAATCAAGTAATAAAATGAATTTACATAGAAGTCAAGCATGAATATGAACCTTGTATGCAGAGAGGAGAGTTGATTCATAAAAACGCATCTTTCTAACAGTCTTTGAAACCTTCATTTCTTGTTCCTTTTCAGTAGGAAGCCTGATTCGATAGCTGGACGTTGCATGCATTGATGTCAAAGATGAAGGATTAAAAATAGAATTAGTTAGAAATAAAACCAAATGCAGACTATAATATCATTGCATTTAGAATAAGCAATATAATTATAATATATGACAGTTGATCATACCCAGGTATAATATCTCTGAAAACAGCCAGGAGGGATAGAAGTCCAAGTTTAACAATGGTGAGATCCTTATCTTTAGATAACTGTACCATATCCTTCAGAAATTTAATATTGGACTCTGGGTCTGTTAGCAAGGCATTTCCCAACTCTGCAAGTTTACACTTCTTACTTTCAAAATTCTCTTCAGCTTTAAGATCTTCTTTAACCTCATCCTAAACAATGAAATGATGACATATTATATAAATTATTGATCTCAGTGACTTAAAAGTCCTTTCGAAAGGTAGCAGTTCAAGAGAAATATTAGAATTTGTAATGTCAGAAATTAAGAGAATAAAGAAAAAATATGAGTCTCTATGAGACTTCTTATCACATGAAAGGTGCAAAGAGTCAGTATTTATAGAGTACTCCGATAGTTACATAACATTATAACAGAATTAGTTAACTGCCTTGAAAGCAAGGTTGTTAAATAGAAGCAATGGCGGCACATTGGTGACGTCATGGTGGAATGATTTGGTTGATTGTGTCAGCTGCCATAGACAGTGAGGCAGCATAGGTTGCAATCCCACGTTTATATGGCAGAATTTTGGGTGACAACACTACTTGACAGACAATTAACTGTGCAGTATGCAGTGTTGTTAAAGGGCGGCCATGGTGGAACGGTGTTACAGATTGTTTGACAATGCCTTAAGCAATCAGCGTGTTTGTATGGCAGATTTTCGGTCTTCCATCAATCTGATGGTCTTGAATTAAAACCAAAGCCTAATATTTGCATAAGCCAGCCTCAAACCATTTTTTGAGTGTCTCTTTGAGCCCATATAATGCTTTGTTAAACTTATGAACTGATGATTACTTAATTTTCAAACCCTTGAGACTGTTACATGTACTTCTTCATCTGGGAATATTTTTAGGAGCATGCTTACATCTAGCTGTTAGATATGCCAGTGAGTTAGTGCTAAGGTAAGGCCTATTCTATTGGTCACTGGTTCCACAGCAGTAGAGAAAGTTCCTATACTGTGGAAATCAAGTTCTTGTTCACGTACTCCTGTCTTTTTCCTATCTTCTCTCGGTATTAGGTGTAGCTATATCACAAGCTCATCCAAGGAACAGGGGAATACAAAAAACGAGAAACTATGCATTTTTGGGATCTGCGTGATTCGTCGTCTGGGGGCTTTACCAGAGGAATAACTAGTAAACGAAACCCTTTTGCCAAATGTTCTGCTTTGTATTTATTAATATTTCCATGTGGATTACCCTTTACCCAAAATACTTATTTACAGCCAAATCCCTGCATATGTGCAGGAAGAGCAACAAGTACTGTTGTTAATAAATGCATCGTTCTCACACTACATCGCTGCCAGCCACTTAGGGTCAGCCAAGTAAGTAACTATGGTAGGTTTCAGACGTGTAAAGGGAGAACTTATATGAAGATAATAGAAATCAAAAGCGACAGGCTTACTTGCGGCTATTTTCAAAATCAAAAGCGAAACAAAAACCTTGTTTTGTCCTATGACTGTATTAGAAATCTAACATGAAGCAAATATTATTGTCTTGTCAAATCCCTCATTAGCAAATCAAATGGATCCAAAGAATATGTTAAATTAATAATGTTAAACAGGTTATAGGTAATATACCAAAATTGTTGACTGTGGTGCTTCTTCCACTTCTTCTTTAGCCACCTCTTTCCCTTGTTTCTTTCCCTCTTTTCTAATTTTCTTAAGTTTGGCTCTTTTTTCAGCCTTAGTTAGCTTCACAAAACCTTTGTCTTCATTGTCATCCTCCTCTTTGCTTGGACCATTTACTGGTGCCGTCCGCGTGGCTGCAGAATGTGAGAACAACATATGTTACCAGATCAATAAGTAAAAGAAAGAAAAGAATGACAAATGACGACAATGCACAAATTCTATATAAGAGAACACTAGATACCTGTCCGATAATAGACTTCTCCATCTAAGGACTTGACAGGAAGAGCATCTACTCGATCAACCTGCAAACCTGTTTCTTCTTTTTCATTCTTAGCATCCTTTTTCATGCGTCGTTGCTCGTATAGTTTCTCCAAAGCATCGTCTTTAGCATCAGCAACCCGTGTAACATGCCTTAGGATACACACAAAAATTATATCCTATGTCAGTTAAATTCATAACTATAATGCTTAAAATGTATTAAGATGAGCTAAACTGTAACAATTTGGAAGCGATTTCCACACTGTACAAGTGACAAGAAGGACACAACATCGGTTAAATTTCAATAGTTCTCAGAAAGTTTTAAGGTCTCCAACATTCAAATGCCAGCTCAGAAAGTTTTTGTAATAGGCCCAGTTTGGATAAATAGCTTATAGCATAAGCACTTATCATATTCATATAAGTGTTTCTATATAAGCTATTTATCGAACAAAAGATATAATAAAACCTAACCATTTACATATATGCTACAAATTGTTTTCATAAGTTATCTAGGAAAACAACTTAATATGTTCACAAGCTCAGTCAAACAGTCTCACAAGTGCTTATGTCACTAGATTAGCTCAAACAAGCTCTTGTTTTCATACAAGCAATAACTTTTTTTCATAACTTATGTAAGAGAGCTTAGTGAAATAAGCTGAATACAACTTCAGACACTCATAAGCTGTTACTAGAAGCCCTTCCAATCAGTCTCAAAAGTGCTTATGTCAGTAAATCAGCTCAAATAAGCCAATCCACACAGACCCATAAATCATAATCAATAAAAAAACACTTTTTAAACCCTTTGACAATTTATATACAGAAAAAAGGTGAAAAATGTAGCATTGAAACTCGAAAAGAAAAAGGGATTAATTTCTCACTTGGTGATTGATTTAGTGTCTAAGGAAGAAATCAAGGAAGCAAATTCACGATTTTCGTTGACGAATTTGACGTCGTCGTCGGAATATTCAACTTCATCGTCGGGAATCTCCGGTGGGAGGTCCGGCGGAAGAACGATTTTCGTCTGCTGCTTCTGCTTCTTGCCCATGGTTGCGAGGTGCGAGTTTCGTTGAATGAGAGAAAGGGTTTTGTGAATTAGGGTTTATGAATCCATTAGAATGTGTGATCCATTAGATGAATCCAACGGTAGAGATATTTAAGATACAAATAGTAATAAATTTATCTTATTCTTTTGGCTTTAAGTTTTCTTTTGCAAAAAACCCAGAAACCCAATTATAAAAAAAACTTTGTAGTAACTCTCTAATGGTAATAAAATTCATTTTATTTTACATTCGTACAAGGAATCAAATTGGCATAATCCCAAAGACCCAAACAACAACAACGAAACACAAAATTAATAGAGAAAAAAAGGGATGGTCTTGTTTTGTCAAAAGTTTCTCAAGTTTATTCGAGAAACTTTTGACAATATTTTAAAATAGTTTATATCTTTATCAAAAGTTTTTTAATTAGATTTATGTTTCTATGTTTTTTTTTTCCTCCACACGACAAGGGATTTAATTGAGAAACTTTTGATAAAGACAGTGACTATTTTGAAATATTAATATAGTCACAGACTAATTTGAGAAACACTTACAAACACAATAACTAATTTGATGGTTTACTCATAGATGAAAAAAATTTAGAAAATCTATTTTATTAGATGAAAAATAAAATAGATTTTCTAAATTTATTTTTATCCTGAATGAAATCATTCTAAGGTTCTTAAAATGCATTTCTAAACAAGTTTTCGTCATAAGTTGCAAATTTGAATCATTCTCGTTTCTTTTACATGGATCATCTATAAACAACAATTTAAAAGACAAATCATGATAGACTTTAGATTTGGTTCATAAAAATGTCTTGACTTTGAAATTTCACAGTAGTTCGAAACTTGAAGATGTTTATGAAATTTGTTCTAGTTTACTCACTAACATATTCATTGTTTGATATTTAAGTGATATATTTTGAATATGGTTTTTGCAAATATTTTGATATGTTTCATGAAAATATCATTCTTTAAACATGATTTCAAATGGATTCTGATTTATGATTTATTTTGAAACATTTCTAAAAGACACACAATGCATAATTAAGCTTCAATATGATATGTATTACTTTGTCGTAAACTTTAAAATTGGTCTAAGAAGAAAGTGTTCTATTTTGTTCTTAAACTCATACCGGACATGTTCTTTAACATGAAAATATATATTTGTATTGTCAAATGTCTACCTTGATGCATTTGAAAAATTGGAGACAAAAATAGAGATGTAACATCAATGGCATCAATATATATATATATATATATATATATATATATGCATAAATATGTTGCATAAATACTTCGAGTTCTCTACAAACTTATCTTATATGTTTTATAATGAATTAAAACAAAAGTAATTTTGACATTCAATAATTTAGAGACTATTTATTTGAGAGATTTTATAAAAATTCAAAATCTATTTTGTGTTTGTTTATCGTAATAAAATCATATTTTTAAAAAATATATTAATTTATTTAGATACAACTATGTAAAAGGTTCTTTAAAAAAAAACTTATATAAAAGATTTTTTTTTGAGGGATAAAAGAATTTTTTAGTTACACTATTACTTCAATATTTTGAGAGTTATTCTCTCTCTTATAAATATGATATTTTTATACAAAAGGCACAAAAGCGTAAAAATATGCTTTACTTAAATATATATTATGTGATAAAAATTTAAATGAGTTAAGCATAACCTTTTTTTACATTGTACATTTACCGATTAGTTGAATTGTTGATATATATATTGTGATTAAAATTTAAATGAGTTAAGCATAACCTTTTTTTACATTGTACATTTACCGATTAGTTGAATTGTTGATATATATATTGTGATTAAAATTTAAATGAGTTAAGCATAACCTTTTTTTACATTGTACAT